>ENA-OSEO01000233-OSEO01000233.1-sediment-metagenome-genome-assembly--contig:-NODE-233-length-156725-cov-6.001787_pt1 | contig 156725 bp, 144 predicted proteins | sample MGYA00237883_ERZ534232 | MGnify/ENA metagenome assembly ERZ534232
AAAGAGCGGGTCGTCCCGGTGGGATCGAAAGCTATCGACGCGCTCAAGGCTTACATGGCCAAGATGGGCGAGCTTCGCGCCGTTTCTAAAGGGGAGGCGGATCTGCAAGCCCTTTTCCTCAATAAAAACGGGAAACGGCTTTCCATAAGAAGTATTTCCCGGGTTGTGGATAAATACATCGTACAAACCGGCATGATCAAGAAGGCGAGTCCTCATTCCCTGCGCCACTCTTTCGCTACCCACTTGCTTGATTCCGGAGCGGATATGCGGGTGGTGCAGGAACTGCTGGGACACGAAAATCTTTCGACCACCCAGCGATATACTCATGTAAGTCTGGATAAACTGATGGAGGTATATGACAAGTGTCATCCTCGAAAATAAACGCCACGCCTCGAGTCAGAAGCACTACCGTATTGGCCGTGCGTCATAACGGCGTATGTGTAATGGCGGGAGACGGTCAGGTGACCGTTGGCGAAACTATTATGAAGCACAATGCGCGAAAAGTGCGCCGTCTCTATAATGACAGGATGTTGGCCGGTTTCGCCGGCGCCACAGCCGACGCTTTCAATTTGTTTGAACGATTGGAAGGCAAGCTTGAACAGTTTAACGGCAATCTGACCAGAGCCGCTGTCGAATTGGCGAAGGATTGGCGTACCGATAGGGTATTGCGGCGGCTGGAAGCCCTCTTGATAGCCATGGACGCTGACCATACCTTCATTCTTTCCGGCACGGGAGATGTGATCGAGCCCGATGACGGGGTTTGCGCCATCGGTTCGGGCGGCGCTTACGCCCTCTCGGCCGCCAGGGCGCTTATCAAACACGCCGGTAACCTCCACGCCAGGGAGATTGCCCGGACTTCATTACAGATCGCCGCTTCCATTTGTTTGTACACCAATGAAGAAATAGTTTTAGAGGAGTTGTAGGCCCATGACCTTGACTCATACGCTGACCCCACGGGAAATAGTTTCCGAACTCGATAAATTCATAATAGGCCAGAGAGCGGCGAAGAAATCGGTCGCCATAGCGTTGAGAAATCGCTGGCGCAGGCAGCAGGTCCCTCCGGAATTGCGCGATGAGATCGCCCCCAAGAACATTATCATGATCGGCGCGACCGGCGTCGGGAAAACAGAAATCGCCAGACGGTTGGCAAAACTGGCTCAATCGCCTTTTTTAAAGGTCGAAGCGTCCAAGTTTACTGAAGTCGGCTATGTGGGACGGGATGTGGAATCCATGGTTCGCGATCTCACGGAGCTGGCCGTCAGCATGGTAAAAGAAGAGGAACGGGACACTGTTCGGACCAAGGCTGAAGAAGTCGCCGAAGAACGAATGCTCGATATTCTTTATCCCCGCCGCGCCGACTCGTCCGATGAAGAACGGAGTTTCGATAAGACGCTGGAAGTTGTAAAATCGGGGGACGACGAACGCGACCGGACCAGGGAAAAGTTGCGCAAGTTGCTGCGTGAAGGAAAGCTTGACCAGAGATACGTGGATTTGGAAATCTCCCAATCCTCCATGCCGGTGGTTGAAATATTTTCCAGCCAGGGCATAGAGGAGATGGATATAAATTTTAAAGACATGTTTGGAAGCCTGTTTCCCAAGAAGACCAAGAAAAGGAAAATCAAGGTCCCCGAAGCGTTGAAGATATTGGAGCAGGAAGAGGCGCAACGGCTTATCGATATGGATAACGTGGTAAGTACGGCTATCGAGCGGGTGGAGCAGAACGGGATAATCTTCCTCGATGAAATCGATAAGATCGCCGGCCGGGACCATACACAAGGCCCGGATGTTTCCCGTGAAGGAGTGCAGCGGGACCTGCTTCCCATCGTTGAAGGCTCCACGGTAACGACGAAGTACGGCATGGTAAAGACCGATCATATCCTGTTTATAGCCGCCGGGGCGTTTCATATGTCCAAGCCCGCTGATTTGATCCCGGAACTGCAAGGCCGTTTTCCCATACGGGTCGAACTCGATTCCCTGGGCAAGGATGATTTCATAAAGATTCTTACCGAACCGCAGAACGCTTTGGTCACCCAATATGTGGCCCTGCTTGAGACAGAGGGTGTTTCCATCACCTTCGATACTTCCGCCATTGAGGAAATCGCGGAAGTGGCTCAATATGTGAACGAGCGGACCGAAAACATCGGCGCGCGGCGCCTGCATACCATAATGGAAAAGCTGCTGGAGGATCTTTCGTTTACCGCGCCCGAACTGCAGGAGAAAACCCTGGTGATAGACGCGACTTATGTGCGCGATAAACTGAGCGAAATCAAAAAGGATGAAGATCTGTCCCGTTATATTCTGTAGCGTCATTTCATAGAACGCTCTGATTGAATGGAACCTTATATGGATAGTCGGAAACCGGACATGGAACCCGCCGAACATGAAGCGCTGACGGGGCGTACGCTTATCGAGGCTCTGCCCTACATTAAGCGTTTTCACGGTCAGACGCTGGTCATTAAATATGGTGGGCACGCCATGGTTGACGAGACACTGAAGAAAAGCTTCGCCCTCAATGTGGTGATGTTGAAATATATCGGCATCAATCCGGTTATTGTGCATGGAGGCGGGCCGCAGATCGGCAAAGTCCTGCAGCAGATGCGGATTGAGTCGAGCTTTGTGGAAGGCATGCGGGTCACCGACGCCCCCACCATGGACGTGGTGGAGATGGTCCTGGTAGGCCGGGTGAACAAGGAAATCGTCAACCTCATCAATCATAACGGCGGCTCGGCGGTGGGATTGAGCGGAAAAGACGGTCACCTCATAAAAGCGTCCAAAATGCGGATCTACAAGGACCGTGGCGACGATAACCCGCCGGAGATCCTGGATATCGGCGCGGTGGGGCAGGTGGAGGAAGTCAATCCCGCGGTGTTGAACACTCTGGAGCGCGACCGCTTCATCCCGGTTATAGCTCCGGTGGGAGTTGGCGCCAACGGCGAGACGTATAATATAAACGCGGATCTGGTGGCCGGTAAGGTGGCGGAAGCCCTGCGAGCCCGCAAGCTTATCTTGTTGACGGACGTCAAAGGAGTGACCGACCAAAGCGGCGCCTTGTTGGCTCATTTAAGCGCTGATCAGGCTCGGGAGATGATAGAGTCCGGGGCCATCAGCGGCGGCATGATACCGAAAGTGCGCTGCTGCCTGGAAGCGCTTTCAAAAGGTGTGCGAAAGGCGCACATTATCGATGGCCGAAGAGAAAACGCGTTGCTGCTGGAACTCTTCACCGATAAAGGCGTGGGCACGGAAATCGTATTGGAATGAACGGTGTGATCATGGATGTGAAAGACGTTGAAAAGCGGGTTATGATGCAGACCTACGCCAGGTACGATCTTACCCTGGCGCGAGGTAAGGGCGCGCGGTTATGGGACGACAAGGGTAGGGAGTATCTGGACTTTGTGGCCGGCATTGCGGTTTGCAATCTGGGCCATAGTCACGACGCTGTTAATCGCGCCATATGCGAGCAGGCCGGAATATTGACCCATGTGTCCAATCTGTATTTTACGGAGCCGCAAACCAGACTGGCTCAGGCGCTGATCGAAAATTCGTTCGCCGACAGGGTGTTTTTCGCCAACAGCGGCGCCGAAGCCAACGAAGCGGCCATAAAGCTGGCGCGTAAGTATGCCAAAGACCATCATGGCGCTGAGCACAGCCGCATTATCAGCGCGGAGATGTCCTTTCACGGGCGCACCATGGCTACGCTTACCGCCACCGGGCAGCAGAAGGTAAAGATCGGCTTTGATCCCCTGCTGGAGGGATTTTCCTTTATTCCGTTCAATGACCTGCCGGCGGCGGAGAAAGCTCTCGACGACCGGGTGTGCGCGGTGTTGGTGGAGCCTATTCAAGGAGAGGGGGGCGTCAACGTGCCCGCCCCGGACTATCTGAGCAAACTGAAGCGGCTGTGCCACGACAGAGGGGCGCTGCTGATTTTCGACGAAGTTCAGGTTGGAATGGGTCGGACGGGAACGCTCTTTGCCTACGAAAATTTTGGCGTTACACCGGATATTATGACCCTGGCCAAGGCCATCGCCAATGGGCTTCCCATGGGCGCGGCCCTTGCCACTGAAGAAGTGGCGGCGTCCTTTACCCCCGGAACTCACGCCACCACCTTCGGCGGAACGCCCCTGGTGAGCGCGGCCGCCCTGGCGGTGGTACATGAACTGGTTCACGGCGGAGTTTTGGATAATTGCAAGGAAATGGGCGCCAGACTTGAAGCCGGTCTTCGGAATATCGCCAGGAAGGTCGATGGCGTGGTCGATGTTCGCGGTATGGGCCTCATCTGGGCCATGGAATTGAACAGGGACGTTACGGATATCGTGAAAAAGGCGCAGGAGCATGGCCTTTTGATAAATAAGGTGCAGGACAAAGCGATTCGATTTATACCTCCGCTTATCATAACCGCCTCCGAAGTCGACGAGGCTCTGGAAACTCTTGAAAAGGTATTAAGGGAATCATGAGCAAAAGAGATATTTTGAGCATTTGCGATCTGAGCGCCAAAGAGATTCGCGATCTATTTGAGAGCGCCGACTATCTCAAGAAGCGCTGGCAGAAAGGCAAGTATGATAATCCTCTACGCGGGAAAACGTTGGGACTGATTTTTCATAAACCCTCGACCCGCACTCGTGTTTCTTTTGAAACGGCGATCATTCAGCTTGGCGGCTCCACCATCTTCATGGCCGAGTCGGAAATGCAGGTCTCGCGAGGTGAAAGCATCGCCGACACTGCGCGGGTCCTGTCGCGTTACCTGCAGGCGGTGGCGATCCGCACGTATAAACAGGAAACGGTGTCCGAGTTCGCGTCTTATTCGTCCATCCCGGTTATCAACGCGCTGACCGATCGTTTTCATCCATGCCAGGTTCTCAGTGACCTGTACACGGTCAGAGAGAATAAGAAAGATCTCGATGGGTTGAAAATCGCTTGGATCGGCGATGGCAACAACGTGGCTCAGTCATGGCTAAACGCCGCCATACGCTTCGACTTTTCGCTTCATTTGGCCTGCCCCCGCGGTTATGAGCCGGACCCCGAAATACTGGCGGCCTGTCAGGCCAAAGCCGAGAACAGGATCATCCTCACGAATGACCCCAGGGAGGCGGCTGAAGACGCCGACGTTATCAATACCGATGTCTGGGTCAGCATGGGACAGGAGGAGGAGCGGGCTTCCAGGCTGGCGGCTTTTCACGGTTTTCAGGTGAATAAGGAGCTGCTGCAGTACGCCAAACCGGACGCCATTGTGCTCCACTGCCTGCCGGCGCATCGCGGCGAAGAGATTACTGCTGATATTCTGGACGATCCGGCCAGTGTGATTTTCGATCAGGCCGAGAACAAAATGCACGTGCACAAAGCCTTACTGGCCTTTGTAATGGGAGGAGAACTTGAGTAAGAACGTTAATAAAATCGTACTGGCCTACTCCGGAGGATTGGACACCTCCATCATCCTCAAATGGTTGCGAGAGACATACGACGCCGAAGTTGTGGCCTTTGCCGCGGATTTGGGACAGGAAGAGGAACTGAGCGGCCTCAAAGAAAAAGCGCTGAACACCGGCGCCTCCGAAATATACATTGAAGACTTGCGGGAAGAGTTTGTGCGGGACTTTGTGTTCCCCGCCTACCGGGCAAATGTCATCTATGAAGGCGCGTATCTGCTCGGAACCAGTCTGGCCCGCCCGGTCATCGCAAAGAAACAGGTCGAAATCGCCCATAAGGTCGGAGCCGACGCAGTGAGCCATGGCGCCACCGGCAAAGGTAACGATCAGGTTCGTTTTGAGCTTACCTACATGGCGCTCGATCCCGGTTTGAAAATCATTGCCCCCTGGAGAGAGTGGGATTTCAAATCGCGCACCGATCTGATGGACTTTGCCCAGAAACATGGCATCAATGTCACGGCGACCAAGGACAAACCGTACAGCATGGACCGCAACCTTCTGCACATCAGTTTCGAGGGCGGCATCCTTGAAGATCCCTGGATGGAAGCGCCGGAAAGTATGTTCGTGCTGAGCGTGGCCCCGGAGAAAGCGCCCGACAAACCGACCTACGTTGAAATCGATTTTGAAAAGGGCGACGCTGTCGCGGTTGACGGACAACGCATGGCGCCGGCGGCGTTGTTGTCCCATTTAAATAAAATGGGCGGACAAAACGGAGTCGGCCGGATGGATATGGTCGAAAACCGCTATGTGGGCATGAAATCGCGCGGCGTGTACGAAACCCCTGGGGGAACCATCCTGCAAAGCGCCCATAGAGCGCTTGAATCGTTGACGCTCGACCGTGAGGTCATGCATATCCGTGATTCGCTCGTGCCCCGTTACGCGGAATTGGTCTATTATGGCTACTGGTATGCTCCCGAACGGGAGTTGATGCAGAAAATGATCGATGAAAGTCAGGCCTCGGTCAGCGGAACGGTTCGGGTCAAGCTGTACAAAGGCTCCTGCGCCGTCGTGGGCAGGAAGTCCGATCATTCGCTGTATCACCCTGATTTTGCGACTTTCGAGGCCGATCAGGTGTACAATCAGTCGGACGCCACAGGATTCATACGACTCAATGGACTGCGTTTGCGTATTCAGCAGTTGATCCGCGGAAACAAGTAAGGCGCCATGGCAGGAAAAAAACTTTGGGCGGGCCGCTTTCAGCGGGGAACCGATAAGGTTGTGGAGGAGTTTACCTCCTCCATCCACTTCGATAAACGCCTATACGCGTACGATATCCGAGGCAGTGTGGCTCACGCCCGCATGCTGGCGCGTCAGGGCGTCATATCCGAAGAAGAGGCCGAGGCCATCGTGGCCGGTTTGGGCGAGATCCTGCGGGAAATCGAACACGGAGAGTTCGAGTTTTCTCCCGAACTGGAAGACATCCACATGAACGTGGAGTCGCGGCTCATCGAAAAGATAGGCTCCGTTGGGGAAAAACTCCACACCGCGCGCAGCCGCAACGATCAGATCGCTCTCGATATACGTTTGTATCTCAGGGATCAGGTCGAAGAAACAATGGAACTGCTGGCGGCGCTCAAGGAGGTTCTGCTCAATCTCGCGGAAGACAATCTGGACACGGTCATGCCGGGGTTCACGCATATGCAGCATGCGCAGCCCGTGCTGTTCGCGCACCATGTTCTGGCCTATGTGGAAATGTTTTCCAGGGATGAAAAAAGATTGTCCCAATGCCTGGAGCGAATTCAGGTCATGCCGTTGGGAAGCGCCGCCCTTGCGGGCACTCCGTTTGACATAGACCGGCACTTTGTGGCCCAGGAATTGGGGTTCGACCGGATTTCGCGAAACAGCATGGACGCGGTGAGCGACCGGGACTTTGCGCTCGATTTCATCTACGCTTCCTCGGTGATCATGACCCACCTCAGCAGGTTCGCCGAAGAGCTGGTCATATGGACCACGTCCGAGTTTGCGTTTGTTGAAATGTCCGACGCGGTCACGACCGGCAGCAGTATCATGCCGCAGAAAAAGAACCCTGATGTGGCCGAGCTGATCCGAGGCAAAACCGGGCGCGTGTACGGCGATCTGATGGCGCTGCTTACCATCTTGAAGGGGCTGCCTCTTACGTACAATCGCGACCTGCAGGAAGACAAGGAACCGGTTTTCGACGCGGTGGACACCGTGATGTCCTGCCTCAGAGTGTTCATTGCGCTTCTGGAGGGGCTGACCGTCAATAAAGAGAGAATGGAATCCGCGACCAGCGAGGGATTTCTCACCGCAACGGATATAGCCGATTATCTGGTAAGGAAAGAGGCGCCGTTTCGCAGGGCGCATCACATTGTAGGCGAGATTGTGGCTTACTGCATTCAGAAGAAGAAGATGCTTCAGGACCTTACGTTGCCCGAGCTTCAGGAGTTCTCCAAGCTTTTCGATGAAGATGTATTCGAGGTGATCGGTATCCGCAGCTCCATTAACAGCAGGGCGGTATTCGGCGGCACCGCGGCTCAAACCGTAAAAGCCGCGATTGAAGAGGCGAGAAAACGGCAATGAGACGGCTGGCGCTCTATGCCACGCTTGCGGTGGCGCTGTTCAGTATCGGATGCGGGAAAAAGGGGCCTCCGACCTTGCCTCCTCCCCCCACCGCCATAAAAATGGTCAATGTTGAGGGCGTCTACGAACCGGGAGTGGGCGTCCGGCTGTTGTGGGATACCAACGCCGTGTCCGGAGATCTTTTAGGCTTTGACATTAGCCGCGGGGAGGAGCAGGCGGGAGTCTCGAAATGCCGGGCTTGTGATGATTTTTACCGGAAGGTGGCTTTTTTGAGCCCGCAGGAAGCCGCCAGCTTCCCGGACTCCTTACAAACCGCCACTCCGAGGCAATTTGGTTTTCTCGATCAGGATATACACAAGAATTATGCGTACTTCTATCGGATACGCCCCACCTATAAGAACGGGTCCGCCGGCGAATGGATGGGAGTGACGGTGGAAACGTCTCAATAGCGTATCCGAAATTTTCATCAAATATGGATTTGAGCGCATGAGATCGGCGGTTCTTGTGAACTGAAACCGCAGGCGTCGCTGTTCTTTTTCTGTTTCAGTTTTGCGCAAAGCGAGATATAACGATATATAGAGTTCATTGAAGTATTTTCCTAACCGGGGAAGCTTATGGGCGTGTCGCCGATGGAAAGTGTCGCGCGTTCTAACGTGGTGGATTGCGCTGACCATGCCTGGCATGGTAGGACATTCTGGAAAATGAATGGAAGCGGCAACGATTTCATAATCATAGACCACCGTGACGGCGCTCTGAGCGGGCCCGGACTTTCGGCTCAGGTAAGAAGTCTATGCCGGCGCAAAAAGTCCATTGGCGCAGACGGGCTTATTCTGGTCGAAAAATCGCAGAATGTCGACTTCCGCTGGCGATTTTTCAACGCGGACGGCGGTGAAGCGGAAATGTGCGGAAATGGCGGACGCTGTGTCGCGCGTTTCGCGTACATGCATAAGATAGCGGGCAGGGAAATGGCTTTTGAGACAGCCGTAGGGCTTATTCACGCTACAATCATGGACGATCGCCGGGTAAAACTGCAGATGCCGGCTCCCCATGACGAAGAGATGGATTATCGGCTCACCATTGGACAGGGACCTGCGATGAAACTGTGCTCCATAAATACGGGGGTTCCACACGTGGTGGCGTTTGTGAACGATCTGGATGAATATCCGGTGGAAGAGGTGGGACGTTCCATTCGCTATCACGAACGTTACAAGCATCAGGGAACCAACGCTAATTTCGTAACGGTGTCGGGAGATCAAGCAATAAAGGTTCGAACATATGAGCGGGGCGTGGAGGGTGAAACGCTTTCCTGCGGAACCGGTTCGGTGGCGTCGGTCTTGATCGCCGCACGAAAGGGGATGGTCAAGTCCCCCGTGGACGTGGAGACCAGAGGCGGGGAAATACTACGCATCCATTATCACATGGATGGGGCCCGCTTCGCGGAAGTATTCATGGAAGGCGACACAAGCCTGGTTTATCAGGGAACTCTAAGCCCGGACGCGTTGCTTATCTGAGGAGGGTATATCATGTTTCAAGGAGCCATAGTCGCTATCGTGACTCCATTCAAAAATGGGACTATCGATGAAGAAAGTTACAGGGAACTGATTGAATTTCAGATAGAGAACGGAACGAGCGCGATTGTGCCGGTGGGAACCACGGGCGAATCCGCTACCTTGACCTTTGAAGAACACCATAAAGCCATAAAAATCTGCATAGACGCTGTTAACAAACGAGTCCCGGTTATCGCGGGGACCGGCGGAAACAGCACCGCGGAGGCGGTTGAACTGACCAAACACGCCAAGGAAGCGGGAGCCGACGCCAGTCTGCAAGTGACTCCGTACTACAACAAACCGACGCAGGAAGGTTTGTATCGGCATTTCAAAAAAGTGGCCGAAGAGGCCAAGCTGCCCATTATCCTGTACAATGTTCCCGGCCGGACCGGCGTTAACCTGCTGCCGCCCACCGTCGCGCGACTGGCCGAACTAAAGGATGTCGTGGCCATTAAAGAGGCGTCGGGTTCCATTACGCAGATTACGGAAGTTGTGGAGCAGGCCGGCGATAAACTCACGGTCCTCAGCGGCGACGACGGCCTGACCCTGCCCGTTCTGGCTGTGGGCGGAAAAGGGGTGATTTCGGTTGTTTCCAATATTGCGCCGCGGCTTATGGCCGATGTGTGCGAAGCCTGGTTCAAGGGAGACCCGGAAGAAGCGCGAAAAAGGTTCTATCATGTGTTTCCGCTTTGCCAGGCCGTTTTTCTGGAAACCAACCCCATTCCCGTAAAAACGGCTTTGGCCATGATGGGCAAAATCTCCGAGGATATGCGGCTGCCGTTGTGTCCCATGGCTGAGGGCAACCGGGAAAAACTTCGATCCGTTCTGAAAAACTACGGACTTATCTGATATGCCGCGCGTCCTCATGATGAATGAGGACGCGCTCTTTCAGCGCGGGGGGAGGCGGACAATGGTAAAGCTCATAGTAGCGGGCGCGTGCGGCCGGATGGGCAGTCGAATCATAGCCTTGGCGGAGCAGGCCAAGGGAGTGTCGGTCGCGGCGGCGTTCGAGCACCCGGATCATCCCAAAATCGGTGAGGAAGTCGCGCCCGATGTTCAGCTTAAAGGTATGCTTGATCCCCTTCTGGAGTCGGGAGATGTTCTCATTGACTTCACCGAACATACCGCCACGCTCAATCATCTCCGTCTGGTGGCGAAACATGGAAAATCAGCGGTGGTGGGGACGACCGGCTTCACTCCTGAAGAGCTGAATGAAATTCGGGAACTCAGCTCCGCTTGCTCGATGGTCCTGGCGCCCAATATGAGCGTGGGCGTTAATCTGATGTTCAAAATAGCCAGAGATATGGCGCGGATTCTCGACGAAAGCTACGACATCGAGGTCGTGGAGGCTCATCATCGCCTGAAAAAAGACGCTCCCAGCGGCACGGCGGTGAAACTTGCGGAGATCCTGGCGGACGCGCGCGGGAGTAAGCTGCAGGAAGTGGGTGTTTTCGCCCGCCACGGACACATTGGACAACGAAGCGACTCCGAAATAGGTGTCCAGACAATACGCGCGGGGGATATCGTGGGTGAACACACGGTTCTCTTTGCAGGGCCCGGCGAAAGGCTTGAATTGACCCACCGCGCGCACAGCAGGGACAATTTCGCACGCGGGGCCATCACCGCGGCGCAGTGGGTCGTAAACCAGCCGAACGGCCTCTATGACATGCAGAGTGTGTTGGGTCTTAAATGATTTTACTATGCCAACGTTTTTCGGGGAGCCTTTAGGACTCCCGTTGTCTTATAGGTAAAGGAGTAGTTATTCATGTTCAAGGTTGAATTGGCGCATCGAATTAAGCAATTGCCGCCGTATCTATTCAAAGAGATTGACCGCATGCGGGATGAAGTCAGGGCCCGCGGTGTGGATATCATAGACTTGGGGGTAGGCGACCCCGATCTGCCTACTCCGGCGCCAATCATCGATAAACTGTATGAGGCGGCGAAAGATCCTAAAAACCACCAGTACCCCGCATATTCGGGCATGAAGGAGTTCAATAAATGCGCGGCGCGGTGGCTTAAAAAAAGATTCGGTGTCGAGGCCGATCCGGCTACACAAATTTGCACGCTTATCGGAAGCAAGGAAGGCCTGGCGCACATCCCGCTGGCCTTTATAAATCCAGGCGATATCTCATTGGTGCCGAGCCCGGCGTACCCTGTGTATCAAACCGCGACTTTGTTCGCCGGCGGTACGGCTCACATCATGCCTCTGACGAAAGAGAACAGCTTTCTCCCGGATCTCGATACCATTCCCCCCGATGTGACCGCAAAAGCCAAGCTGATGTTCCTCAATTACCCCAACAATCCCACTGCGGCGGTCGCCAATGTGGATTTTTTCAACCGCGTGGTGGATTTTGCGCGCGCGCATGACATAGTTGTCGTACATGATAACGCGTATAGCGAAATGGGGTATGGCGATTACCGGGCCCCCGGTTTTCTCCAGGCGGACGGCGCCATGGAAGTGGGCGTTGAGTTCTTCTCGCTTTCCAAGACGTACAACATGACGGGGTGGAGACTGGGGTTCGCGGTCGGATCGGCTGAAGTCATCAAAGGCCTGGGGCAAGTAAAAAGCAATATCGATTCAGGCGCTTTCAACGCCATACAGATAGCGGGAATGGCGGCGCTGGAAGGCGATCAGAGTGTTGTGGAAGAGAATCGCGCCATTTACCAGGAGCGACGGGACATAATACTCCAAGGGTTGAGAGAGGCGGGGCTCGCCGTTGAAACACCGCAGGCGACGTTTTATGTCTGGGTCGAAGCTCCCGCGGGGTATTCGTCAGCTGAATTCACCAAATACCTCCTGAATGAGGCGGGCATCGTCACCACGCCCGGCAACGGCTTTGGGGCGCCCGGGGAGGGTTTTATACGACTCGCGCTTACCAAGGACAAAACGCGCATCAAGGAAGCTGTCGAACGAGTCAAGAAGTTGTCCTTTTAGCGCTCTTTCGTGCTGATGGCGCAGAACATCCAAAACCGCTTCAGAGCGTATATCGGAGTGGGATCAAACATGGGGGACGCTCAGGGTAATTGTCTGAGCGCTATCCGTAAACTCGATTCATTAAAATTATCAAAAGTCATAAAGCGCTCTTCTCTATATAAAACCGAGCCTGTGGGGATGGAACAACAGGATTGGTTTGTGAATTGCGTCGCGGCTCTTGAAACCGGCCTGGCGCCTTCGGAGCTCTTGGCCGCGTTGCAGGGGATCGAGCGCGATATGGGCCGGATTCGCACGGTTATGTGGGGTCCGCGGACCATTGACCTTGATATTCTTTTTTACGGCGATTTGGTCATCTCGGGGCCGGACTTGCGTGTGCCTCACCCTGAAATCGCGAACCGCAGGTTTGTGCTGGAGCCCTTATGCGAAATAGCCCCCGACCTGCGGCATCCGCTTCTCGGCGGCGCCATGCGCGAATTACTGGCGGCGCTTCGTGATGACAAAAAAGTGTATCGGATACCATGAGACTCATAATACTCGCAGTTCTTTTTTATTTGTTCTACCGGCTTATCAGGGGCTTCTTAGGCTCAAACGCAAAAAGCCGTCAGGAGTTCGGTCGCTGGAGGGATAGCGGCGCCGTAGACGATGAAATGGTGAAAGACCCGCAATGTAACACCTATTTCCCTAAAAAGGACATGATCCCCTATAAGGTGGATGGGAAGATATTGTACTTCCACAATGAGGAATGTAAATCAGAGTACATACGGAGTAAGACGGACGCTTCCGGTGATGAAGAATGATGTTCTCCGTCGATCCCGACAAAGTCCGGACGATCAAAGAGGCGAGCGAATCGGCGTCATGGCGCGGTCACAGAAAGACAGAAGCGCCGCTCCGGATTGTCTGGAAGCAATAAAACGTTGCCTGAAGAGAAAAGAGACCGAAGTGACCATGGGTTTTTTTGCGCTTTCAGGGTTTATGACGGCTTAGGAGGATTTTACGCACAGGAGCGTGTTTGTAGGCGGACTGAACGATATCTCTTGTGATGGCGCCGAATTTGCTTGATAAACTCATACAGCTTTGCCGGATTACGAGAATGCAATTCAGTCGCCGGTCGCGCGCATACAAAATCCTCAGCATGCGCCTGAAACGGCTATGAAGGGAGTCGACGCGCTCTCGCCTCATCGGGTGAATATGAGGCTCGGGAGACAGCCTCTTGCCGAAATGGGGTTATGAAGTTACTCGACGGCTGGAATACAATGAAAAAGTAGGTGAACCATGAACTTTGCGCGCTTTTCGATTATCGTTCTGGTTGTTTCCGCGGTTGTTTTCGCAGCCACGGCGCAGGCCACGGTTTACAAGTACGAAGCTCCCGATGGCACCATACATTTCACCAATGTGCCCACCCATTCCGGATACCGTCCGTTTTCCATGTTATGCTCTTTGCCCATCAAGGACTACGCGAGTCATATCCATAGCGCGGCTCAGCGTCACGGTCTGGATCCCAAGTTGGTGCAGGCTATTATAAAAGCAGAGTCGGATTTCCAGGCGGATGTGGTTTCCTGCAAAGGCGCGGTGGGGTTGATGCAGCTTATGCCCGCAACCTCCAAGGATATGGGGGTCGCAAACCCGTACAACCCCAAGGAGAATATCGAAGGCGGGACAAAGTACCTGGCCGCCCTTCTTCAGCGTTTCGGAGAGATGAAGCTTGCGGTCGCCGCCTATAACGCCGGCCCGGCGAATGTTGAAAAATATGGCGGAATCCCGCCGTTCAAAGAAACTCAAACCTTTGTCGCGCGAGTCATGAACTACTACGGTTCCCCCCAATAATCGCGGCTCTCCATAAGCTCCTAAAAAAAGAAAAACACCATCTGAATAATGTTGACAAAATAGAGTTATTTCTTTATCTATAGGGGATTCCAAGCGGCGGGAATAGCTCAGCTGGTAGAGCGTCACGTTGCCAACGTGAATGTCGCGGGTTCGAGTCCCGTTTCCCGCTCCAGACTCTGACCCTAAAGGCAAGCGAACGCTTGCCTTATTTTTTTTAAAGCATGGGAAATACAAACTACACGCTTTTGACCGACCTCTATCAGATCACCATGATCGGTGGTTATCTGGCTGAGGGGAAGTCCGGGCAAATGGCGGTGTTTGATCTCTTCTTTCGCGAAGCGCCTTCGGACGGCGGTTTTTGCATCGTAGCCGGCCTCGAACCCCTGATCGAATATATCCGGGACATACACTTTGAACCTGGAGATATCGATTACCTTCATTCCTTGAAGATATTCAAGGATGAATGCCTCGATTATCTGAGAAATTTCAAATTCAGCGGTGATCTTTACGCTATCCCCGAAGGCACGGTCGTCTTCCCTCATACTCCGCTGGTTGTGGTAAAGGCTCCTTTGCCGGAAGCGCAGATGATAGAAACCGCCATGCTCAATATCGTCAATTTCGGTACGCTTATCGCCACCAAAGCCTGTCGCATTTACATGGCCACGGAAATGGGCCGCGTGGTGGAATTTGGCGCGCGGCGCGCGCATGGTCCCGATGGAGCTTTGTCAGCGTCGCGGTCCGCGTTTATCGGCGGCTGTTACTCCACTTCCAACGTGCTGGCGGGAAAGCGATTCGGTATTCCGGTGATGGGTACCCACGCCCATAGCTGGATCATGAGCTATGATGATGAGTATGAGGCGTTCAAGGCGTATGCAAAGGTCTATCCCAACGCCTGCCTTTTACTGGTCGACACGTACAACACCCTGGAAAGCGGTATTCCCAACGCCATAAAGGTCGGGCTGGAACTGGAAAAGGCGGGCCATCATTTTATGGGAGTACGGCTGGATAGCGGCGATTTGGCCTATCTGGCTGTGGAAACCGCTATCCGCCTGGACGAGGCCGGTCTGAAGAACGCCAATATCGTCGTAAGCAACAATCTGGAAGAAACGGTCATTAAGCAGGTACATGCGGATATCCGGCATATGGCCAGTCAGAAAGGGCTGGACGGCGAGCGCGTCATAAAACGCTTGCTCTACGGCGTGGGCACGCATCTGGTCACGTCCCACGGGCACTCCGCTCTCGGCGGCGTATATAAACTGGTGGCCGCCGAGCGTGATGGGAAGCTGGAGCCCAAAATAAAAATATCCGACAATGTCAGCAAGACCACCAATCCGGGATTCAAAAAGTTATATCGCTTTTATAAAGGCGCCGAGATGGACCTGGATCTCATGGCGCTGGTTGATGAGGAAATCGGGGACATACAGGACCAGCGAGCGTATCACCCCCAGTATCCGTACAAGAATATCGGTCTCTCGCGCATGGACGGCTATGAGGAATTGCACAAACCGATCATACGGAACGGTGAACTGGTCTATAGCTTTCCAACACTCCCGGAAATACAGGAGCATATGCGCAAACAATTGTCCGCAATGCACCTGACGCACCGTCGTCTTACCAATCCCCACGCGTATAAGGTGAGTCTGTCTTCCAAGCTTTCGACCCTCAAACAAAGGCTCATTCAGGAGCAGAGCCTGAACTACAACCAAAATCAAAAGCGTATGGAGGATTAACGGTTGACGCCTCTGAAAGGCGCGCGCGGGTTCACGGAAAATTCGTGAAACCATGCGGAGGGTGAACCATATTAGCTTGCCAAGAAAGCATCGAACTGATATAGTTCGCGGATTAAAAATTAAAGATAAGGCGGCATAGCCAAGTGGTAAGGCAGCGGTCTGCAAAACCGCGATTCACCGGTTCAAATCCGGTTGCCGCCTCCAAAATTTCAAGGGGTTAGCCATTCAGGGGCAAGCCCCTTTTTATTTCCGATCATGGATAAGTCGCGGCCGGAAGCCGGCGGGGAGTCAGGATCGTCGATATTGGTGAGGCTCTCTTTGGGGAGCCACTTGTAATAGGTTCGATAGGTTATATCCGTGGCGGCCTGTCTCATTTCCGTACCCCCTTTTGCAGGAAGTTACACTCCACTCAGTCCCGCCTCCCGCCATATACCAATTCACCCTGCTGACTCTGGCTTTCACGCCGGGGCCGAACCGGGCGCGGTTCATATCGAATTGATGAAGTAAATTCCTCAAAATCGGAATATTAATCAATCAAAGCGACCTCATGCTTAACTGAAGCGAATATTCTTCAGTCTTTTGATTTGAGAGCGATCAAGGCCTTCGGAACCAAGCCTGTGACGAGGGTACGCATTACACCATGTAACACGCTGTAATTGTTACGCATATAATGATCTTCCAGGCAGCCGCCATCAAACAACGGTTGATCCCCGCAAAACAGTTCTCTATAATTCGTGGCGTTTTGAAAGGAGGTTCCCGTGAAAGGCATGTCCTTGGGTCTGAAAGAGGCGTTGAGTTTGACTTTGGAGCGCATAAAGCCGCTCCCGGCCGAGAACGTCGCTTTGATTGACGGCGTGGACCGTGTGGCCGCTTCGGATCTCTATGCTCTGGTGGATTCCCCTTCCGTGGACGCTTCTCGCAAAGACGGCTACGCGGTGTCCTACCGGGATGTGGCCGGCGCGACCCCCGAAAATCCCGCCCGTCTGCGTCTTTTGGGTTCCATGGCCGCGGGAGGCGCAAAGGATTTTCATGTCAAATCGGGGACCGCAGTACGGGTATTGACGGGCGCCCGTATCCCGCCCGGCGCCGACGCGGTGTTGGCCGAGGAGTTTGTGAAGCTGGTGGACAGCGACATGGTGGTGGAGACCTTTGCTGGGGCTGAAGGAAATACCCTGCCTCCCGGCAGAAATATTCTGCCGCGTGGCGGCGATGTGGCGTTCCGGAAATGTGTCCTCCGGGCGGGACAACCGATATCGCCTGTCAGGGCGGGGCTTCTTGCCGTGGCGGGGCACAGTACGGTCCCTGTCTTCAGGAATCCCGTGGTGGGAATTATCGGGACCGGCGACGAAATAGTTGAACCGGGTAAGTCCCTGGCGGAGGGCGAGGTCTACGCAAGCAACATCGTCACCCTGGCGGGTTGGTGCCATAAATATAAAATGAAGCCTCGTATGGCGATCGTAAAGGATGATCCCGCCGCCATCTTAAACGTGTTACAGACAATGTCAGCGGAAACCGACGCGCTGATAACCAGCGGGGGAGCGTGGACCGGGGACCGCGACATGGTGGCGCAGGTTCTTGAGGGGCTTGGCTGGAACGAGGTTTTTCACCGGATTCGCATGGGGCCCGGCAAGGCGGTGGGCTTCGGCATACTGGATGAAAAACCCGTGTTCATTCTACCCGGTGGACCGCCCTCCAACTTGATGGGTTTCCTGCAGATCTCTTTACCCGGGCTTCTTGCCCTTTCCGGTCATACAAATCCGGGCCTGTCCGGTATCTACGCCAGGCTTGCCTCTGACATCAGGGGGGGAGACCCGGACTGGACCGATTTCTTTTTCGGCGCACTTGAACCCGGCGAAGGGTTACCGTCCTTTTATCCCATGAAAAAAAGAAGCCGCTTGAGCGCCATAGCGGAGGCCGCGGCGGTGGCGTCGATCCCTGAAGGGCGCAATCATCTTGCGGAAGGATCGATAATTTATGTTCAGCTGCTGACCTAGGCGACCGGTAACTGGCAACACCTTCATGCCGGACACCGGCCGCCGCTCCTTTTATAGTCCTCCCTCCCCAGGCCCGGCTTTTCCCAAAGGAATGAGGCTTTTCAGCGGGCCACCTCATTGTGATCGGAGATAAGGGACCTCACCTGCAGAGAGCGTTATGGCGAAGCCCAAACGCTGCGCGCCTCCTCTTTTTCATCACCAGCGTGAGACACTGGATAGCAACGATAATTATTTTCAATGAGGTTGACATCCTGGCTCGAAGAGGTATTATGTCTTTTCAGACATATGTCTAAAAAGACATAATAAACTGGTCCCTACGTCTCCGGTGAGCCAAAACATGGCCGGGATGCGCGTATCCTGGCGAACTTAACCGGTGGCGCGGTCTGATTGATCAATCCTTGGCCGTCAGACCCTGCTTAAGCTGCTCGGCAGTATAGAGGAGTCAAAAATGAGATACGCAGAGACTGGGTATAATCTGGAAATTGATCTGGCGACAGGAAACATTGAACGGGTCGAAACCGACCCGAAATTAATGGAACTTCATCTGGGAGGACTGGGTACCAGCGTCAAAATACACTGGGACAGGGTTCCCCCCGAAACCAAACCATTCGATCCTGAGAACCTGCTGATATTCAGCTCCGGTCTCTTCAACGGCACGCCGGCTTACAGCGCAAACCGTACTGTTGTTACCTTCATTTCTCCCCAGTCGGAGTTGTTGGCGTATCCCATGATGGGAGGATTCTGGTCGGCGGAGTTGAAATACGCCGGCTACGACAAAGTGATTTTTAAAAATAAATCTCCCGAGTGGGTTTACCTATGGATACACAATGACAAGGTCGAAATCCGCGACGCCTCTCATCTCAAGGGCAAGGGCGCGCTGGAAACACAAGAGCTTATAAAGCAGGAGTTGAGGCAGCCGAACGCCCAGGTGGCGGCCATCGGCCTTGCCGGGGAAAATCGGTGCTTCACGGCTTCCATCGAGCAGAACAGGTCCAGCGCCAGCAGACTCGGCGGTGGCGCTGTTATGGGCGATAAAAAGCTGAAGGCGGTGGCCGTTCGCGGAACAAAGGATCTCCATCTTGCCCGCGGCGCTGAATTCATGCAGCGCCTGAAAAAGGTGGAGGAATACATAAAGTACCGGAACGCCAATCCCATACCGGATGTCATGACCATTTTGTCCGGTATCGGATCGCCCCAGGAAATGGCGCACACTGATGAAAAGTGGCATACTGAAAACTTCGCGTGGGGGAACGCGCGCACCCGGCGGAAAGGCTTCTGGACCGATGAAATCGACGATAGCTGGTCGAAGACTCAAATTGAAGCCATTCAACGGTTAATAAGCTGCTATAACTGTCCGCAGCATTGCGGGGCGTTAATATCCTACCCCAATGTCCCCCGATACATGATGAAGTGCTTCTCGAAGCTGACCTATGCGATGGCGGCCTATGTAGACAATCTGCACTTCGGCTTTAAGATCGCTCAGCAGGCTTCGGAGTATGGTGTCGACGGATTCTCGACCCCGCAGATTTTAGCCTTCGCGGTTGAACTGTATGAAGCCGGCATTCTGACGGATAAGGATCTTGAAGGATGTCCGTCCGATAACGAGGGAAGATTCTTTTGGCTGTTGGACAGGCTTGTCCGGCGCGAAGGGATTGGAGACGCTCTGGCTGACGGCACCTATTGGGCGGCGAAAAAAATCGGCAATGGCGCGGAGGCGTACGCTCATAACAACATCAAGAAACATGAGCAACTCCCCATCAAGCTGGGAATGCTGGATCCGCTTTACTATTTGATGTACACCACCAATGAAAAAATAAGCATTACCCAAATTGAAGGAAATTGGCCCCAGGCGGCTTTCCCCACAAAGGAACAACGGGAAAATTTTGTTAAGGATTGGCCTCAGCTCCCTGACGAAAAGTTCAAGGAGTATTTGCTGGAATGGGAGTTGCGAGGGGAAAAGGCGATACCCTATTTCCCGACCCCCGAAATGTCCGCTGAAATTGTGGATTGGATGGAGATGTTGCACAATATTGATGACGCCCTCTGTTTATGCGCCGGTATGGCGTCATTCTGTCTCAAGCCCCCCTACCACATACACAACTACCCCCTCTTAATCTCGGCGGCGACCGGAATGGATATAGATGAATCCGGGCTGAAGAAAATAGTCAATAGAAGTCGGAACTTGCACAGAGCCTATAACAATAGAAGAGGCATGACCAGAGCCGATGAGAAACCGCCGGAGGACCACTGGAAAAAGAGATTTCCCGATCTCGAAGAAGAGCTTCTGACCACGTATTACACCTACAAGGGTTGGAATTATGACGGAATTCCCACCAGAAAAAGATTAGAAGAATTGGACTTGGGTTATGTGGCGGACGACTTGGAACAAAGAGGGATATTAGAAAATGGCCAAGATTAAGAAAAAGATCAAGACAATCAAGGTTGACGCTGACCGGTGCAACGGCTGCCGGGGATGCGAGATAATCTGCTCCACCTCTCACGCTACGCCGAAATACAGCAGCATTAATCCGGCAAGGTCTCGTATCCAGATTATTCGTTTTCCTCTGAAAGATATATGGCTGCCGGTGTTCGCGGGTGAATACACTCCGGCCGAATGCATGGGCAGAGACAAGTACACCATCGACGGAAAAGAATACGACGAGTGCGCTTTTTGCCGGGCGTCGTGCCCGTCCAGGGATATGTTTAAAGAACCCGATTCCGGTCTCCCTCTCAAATGCGACATGTGTGAAGACGAAGAGAAGCCACTGTGCGTGGAGTGGTGCATGAACGATGTTTTGACGTACGAAGAGAGGGAAGAGGAAGTCGAGGAAGATGAGCCGTGGGAGGATTTGGAGGTAGGATTGGAAGCCTTGGCGGACAAATTCGGACTGGACAACATACTGAACACCGTGGCCCGGATGTCGAGGTCAAAAAAAGCCTGAACAGCGCGGCCAGTGAAGAAAATCAGGAACGACAGAGGAAACAGCAATTCCCTTAAGAAAGATTATAGACGCCATAAAAGAGGGCGGGAGCGCGTCTGGCGGAATCGGTCCTCGTGAGTTGACAGGCTCCCACGACAGGTACGTTAACATGCAATCCTTCGAAGAGTTACTGGAAAAATCGGTTGCCCGCCACGGCCATCTTTGCGCCGGCCAGGTTATCGGGGTCCGCATGGCCATGCTCGGCCTCCGTCTGGTTGGTATCGAGGATCCCGGTTCTCCGGCCTTTCGCAAGAAATTGATTGCCTTTGTGGAAATCGACCGTTGCGCAACGGACGCCATCGAGAGCGTTACCGGCTGCCGGGTGGGCAAACGCACCTTGAAACTGAAAGATTTCGGCATTAACGCCGCGACCTTTGTCAACCTGGAAAGCCGTGTCGCGTACCGGATCGTCTCCACCGAGCGCTCCCGGGAGTTGGCCCGGCGCTATGCGCCCGATGTCGCCGATCCCAAGCAGCGGCAGCTTGAGGGCTACCGGCGAATGCCGGATGAACTGCTTTTTGACGTGCAAAGGGTTATGGTCGACCTGCCCGAGTGGGAGATGCCGGGCCCACCCCGCCTGCACGCTGTCTGCGAGCGCTGCGGCCAGGTGGTCCGGGACGGACGCGAAATCGTTCGCGCGGCGGAAACCCTCTGCCGGGTGTGCGCCGGCGAAAGCTACTTTCACTTCTTCGAAGAGCGCGGCGATACAATTTCAGGATTTGTTGCATTAAAGGAGCGCGCGTTATGATCCGGGTGGTTTCCATAGAAGACGCGTTAGGTTATCCCCTGGCCCATGATATTACGGAAATCCGGCCCGGTGAATTCAGAGGACCGGCATTCCAACGAGGGCACATCCTGAACGACCGGGACCTCGAACACCTGCGCCGTCTGGGAAAGAATCACCTGTATGTCCTGAAACCGGAACAGGATGAAATGCATGAAGATGACGCGGCCGAAGCCATTGCCAGTGCGCTGGCCGGTCCGGGAGTGAGCTGGCAGGGTCCTCCTCGGGAAGGAAAGGTTTCTCTGAAAGCGACCTGCGATGGCCTTTTCAAAGTCGATGTGGAGGCGCTGCTGCAGTTCAACCTTCTGGGTGATGTCATGTGCGCCACCAAACACTGCAACTCCATCGTTAAGAAGGGGGAGAAAGTGGCTGTCACCCGCGCGATCCCGCTGGTGATTGCGCGAAGCCGGGTGGAAGAAGCCATCCGGGCGGCGCGGAGCGCGGCGGCCGGTGTGCTACGGGTGGCGCCGTTGAAAAAGGCCAGGGTCGGCGTCATGATCATCGGCAATGAAGTCTACTCCGGCCGTATCAAGGACAAATTCGAACCTGTTATCCGCCAGAAAGTGAACCAATTCGACGGCCGGATCGTGGACATCCTGTTCCTGCCCGATGACGACAGACGCATCGGCGAGGCCGCCCACCGTTTGATCGCCCAGGGCGCGGACGTACTCATCACCACCGGCGGTATGTCGGTGGACCCCGATGACCGGACCCGCTTCGCTCTGGAAAAAGCGGGAGCCCGGGATATGGTCTATGGATCGGCGGTGGCGCCGGGCGCAATGTTCATGATCGCCTACCTGGATACGGTCCCGGCGCTCGGCATTCCGTCCTGCGGCATCTACTCCGTCACAACCATCTTCGACTTGATCTACCCCCGGGTCCTGGCGGGCGAGAAAATCACACGTCTCGACGTGGCCCTCCTGGGCCATGGCGGATTGTGCGAGCACTGCCCCACCTGCGACTATCCCCACTGCGCTTTCGGTAAGTAGGCTTTATTATAGGCGGTTTGATCTCGTTCGCCGGTATTCGTTCAACCACTTCTTTGAAGGTTGATCGGTCCTGGTTCCTAATGTATTGATATTTTACCTTTTAGAACCGTTCGACGCGCCTCGCAGCCGCGCTAACACTAGCGAAAAGGCTCCCTTGATAAGCGCAGGAACAAAAAAGGCCGCAATAGCGTAAACGGATGTCACAATGTCCCGGTTGGAAAGCAAGGCCGTGTAGTCTTTGAGGCTCTTATTGGATTTGTTTTTGAAGATTTCAAATACGCAGGCCAGCGAAATGGTGCGCTTTGACTGTATCCGTTCACTGAGTTTCATGAGCCTGGATAGATCAAAAACAAAGCCTGGCTTTGGTTCGGCGCCATTGGCGGGGGCGCCGCGAAAGGTGATCGAGTTTTCGCTCAAGGCGAAATCATAATCGAACGCGGTTTCCTGACCGTTTCGGAACCTTATGTTCACTTCCTTGAACCATCGCAGAGACGCGGGTATTTTTCGGGGCGCGGGTTTGCTTAAGGTGAGGTTTCCGGCTTTCACAAAATTATACAGGTAGTCTTCAATTTCGCTCCTGCCGCTCTCTTTGTCATTTCTGAGAATTAGAAAGAGCATGTGGGTGAACTGGAGGAGCTGGATCACCATCCCCAGTGGTTTGCGCTGGTTGAAAAAAGAGAAGACGGTGTAAAAGCGGCCATAACAGTAAGCGTACATGCGCTTTAATGTCCGCCGGTCCATACCGCGGGTTTCGACCACAGCCCCGAAGTTGTTGTAATTGTCCCAGTCAAGGCTTCTGATTTTGTTTTCTTGTTTATATTCCTCAAAAATAACGGTGCCGGGATAGGGCGTCATGATCAAAAAAATCGCGTGCCGAAGGCCAACGGCTTCAGCGAATTCAGGGTAGCGTTCCGTATCCTCTTTGGTCTCCGAGTAATGACCGATAATAAAATATCCCTGGGCCTTGATTCTATGCCGTTTTAAAATTTCGATGGCTTTGCCGCAGTCGTCGGGAATGTTTTTCTTTTTCATTAACCTGAGTGTTTCAGGGTTAGGACTTTCAATCCCCAAACCAACATACCTGAGCCCGGCCCTATAGAGCTTATCCATGATGGGTTCGGCGCGCAAAATATCTCCGACCCTGGATTCAGTCCATATTTTATAGTTCGTAAGCCCGTGTTCGATAAGCAAATCACACAGCTTTTCAACCCGCTTTACGTCGGTTAGAAAATTAGCGTCCCACATTTTGATAAGTTTCTTTTTATGGGTATTATAAAGACTGGAGAATTCATCGAACACGTTTTCGGGGCTTCGAGGGCGCCATTGTTTGTGTATGGTGTGATTAGCGCAAAAAGCGCAGCTCCAGGGACAACCTCGTGAGGTAAAAATAGTGTCAATGGAATAGTCGGAACCCGGCTCGCCGAAACGTTGCGGGCGGGCTCGTCTTAGAGGCGGGATGACGGTGTCAAGATCACGGATTAGCGGACGATCGGCGGTATGAACAATAGTTCCGTTATCCTTATATGCCAGTCCCGCCACCGTTTCGGACGGCCCGTGCGTTACCAGTTCCCGAAAGGTAATCTCACCCTCGCCCTTTACGACCATGTCAACGTACGGAGACTGTAAAACCTCCTCGGTCAACGCGGTGGGATGATAGCCGCCCATAACAACATATTTGTCGAACTGCTTGGCGATTCTGGCCAGTCGCAAGGCGTTGTTAAAAGCGCCGGTCATGGAGGAAATACCCACCAGATCGACCGGATGTGATTTCAGGAAAGAGACAAAGGCGTCGAACGGGTCGCGCCCATAAATGTCAATGGGGATGGTGACCGTCTCCACAATGTCCTCGACGGCCGCGGCGAGATAAGAGATCTCCGTCAAATCGGTTATAAAATGAGCGTAGGGCACTTCAAAGGCTTGCGGAGCGTTTACCAAACAAAGGTGCGTAAAAGCGCTCAAGACCACTCCTTTCCCTGGGGGACGCGAGCGGATTCCTCTGCCGCAGCGCGTCAATAAAACGGCTCTCCCGGCGCGTTTCAGTCGAACGTGGACAAATCCCGCAGGCGGCCCGGCAAATCCCTTGCTCCGATTTTATCTGCGTTTGCCAGATCCCGCATCTGACACTTCATCTTCAAATACGTAGGATTTGGGTGAGCAACGGGTTCAAAATCATGTAAAGAGCGAACTTTTTTTCAAACTAAAATTTATGGCCGGTTAAAGGATGGATCAAGCATTCCTTGGAGTTTAACATATTTTTCGGTAATAGATTAGTTGATTTATACAAAATTGCCCGAGAAATGGTTAATTATGAAGGAATTGGTTTGTGGCGCCGCTATTTCCACCTGCGCCACTGATGCGCGCTTCGTTGATCGACCTGAATATCAAACCGGGTTTCAGGGTCGGGCTCATGGCGTAGCTTAATGCGCCAGACGATTTTTTCGGTCGAAAGCCGGTTTTTTCATGTCCAGCCTGGGGGGCGTCAGGTTGGCGAGCCGTTGACCGTTCATGGCCGGTCAGGACTGCGGACCGAAGAATTCGAAGGCCGCGTCCATGTCCAATTTCCGCTTCGTCGCCGCGCTCCTCTTCAGAATTTCACCTCAACTGACTTCGGCTCGATATGGGCGGATTGAGGTCCGCTTCACTTCCCGAGACGGATGGCGCCAGGCGCTAAAACCGCATCAATGAAGTGTCAATTCCATGACGAGAGAACCGCATGCTCCGCCATACCGTCGATTTTTGCGCAAGAAAAGGCGCATGGCGAGCTCAAGAAGGCCTAGGGCCATCGGAAAGGGAACGCGGGCCGGACAAGAAGCAATTCATTTTCAGACAAGGCGTATCAAGGTGTTACAGCTGAAACTCCATCACTGGTAATCCGTTATGAAGGGTGGAATTTATTAAATTCTGGCTAAATACCACTTTAAATATCAAACCTTCATTAATATCTAATCTAATCTAATACTAGATCGCTTAATCTCTGTTATATTATACTGAATGTATAACAAGTTTTATCTGACGACTTGACTGTGGAAGGATTTCGCCAACACACTGTCGACACTTTTTTATTTTTATCAGGCTACTGGCTTGGTTTAATCCTGCAGTAGAACGGATCAGCCCACGAGTTTTCCCGATTGGCATGATAGTTGATACTTATAAAAATCGAATTTTACGAAAAACTCTAAAGCTTGCCCATGATATGCCGATAAAAAAAGTAGAGAAAAATATTTAATTTTCTGCTGAGGAATGAATAAATTTTGATCCAAAAGAGTAACTCAAATGTAAGAGGACGAATCCTATTCTCACCAGGATTTGATCGGTAGTCTCGATAATTCGATGCCAGGATCGACTGTAAAGGTGAGTAAACGATCTTTTGCACACTTTAGTGAAGGAATGATACTCTACAAAATTTTCGCATAAGTTTATAAAATAAATTTTGGCCATTGAGAGACTTTGATATTTACCGATAGAAAAAATTGCTCTTTAATCCGTTATCAAGGGAGTCATTTTATCAATGGAAAGGTCTATGAAGTTCAGTTTGGAGCCTGATTGGGAAGTAATAGAGCGTATTCGTCAAAAGAGCGCTTCTTTTCTGGTCTCCCACAAATTGAAAGACGAAAGCGTGGAAGCTCTGACAATGATAATCAGTGAGCTCATTGAGAATAGTTTTAAATACGGCAGTTTTTCGTTCGATAGAAACAGGGTCTTCATAAATATCATAGTGGACAAGAACATTGTTACAATAGAAGTTGTAAATCCTGTTGATGAACGCACACAATGGCACCTTAGAAAGATGGATAAAACGATTCAATGGATAAGAGGATACCAAGACTCATTTCAGGCCTATGTGGAGCGTTTAAAGCAAGTGGCGATAAAGCCTTTGAACGATGAAGAAAGCGGTTTGGGATTAATCAGGATAGCGTATGAAGGCAAGGCCATCGTTGATTTCTATGTCGATGAAGAAAACCTCTTGAATGTCTCGGCAGTTTCCAGTTCTTACAAGAATTAGTGGAGAGTGTTATGGATAATTTTAAAAGTTATTCTAATGATCTGTTAAAACTAGAGGTGAGAGAAGATCTGGACTGCATAGATATCAAATGGACGGGAAAAAGCGTAACGCGGAAACCTGCGCAGTTTATTACCCCGATACTGGTCGATGTGCTGAAAAAGAGCAGCGATGAAGACAAGCGTATCGTCCTGGACTTCACCAAACTCGAATATATGAATTCATCCACCATAACGCCGATCATAAAAATCCTGGAGCGGGCCAAACGCGGGGCTAATCGTGTGACCGTCCTCTACGAGAAAGCAAAAAAATGGCAGGATCTCTCTTTCTCGGCGCTGATGATTTTTCAGACCAAAGATAATCGGGTCAGCATTCAGGGAATAGGTTAGACATGGAAAGAGGACCCAGTCAGGTACAGGCTCATCTGGTCGCGGGGACCGAAAAAGTTCCCATAGAGGTTCGTTTTGATACCCGCTACTCCCTTCTGGTGCGTTTTTCGAATGGACACACGGTTCACAATGGCTCGAAAAGCTGGAAACTGCTCTTTCCCTTGAATGGAGAGCATGTAGAACTCGGCCCATGCGCTCTGACGCCTTCGGTCAATATTGAAGGTTACGCCGGCCAGCTCATATTCACCAATGATGTGTTCGATCTGGAGCGCCTTTTTTACAGGAATGAAGTTATCACCCTTCAAAACAATTGTCTGAATCTGCCGCTGGTCCTCAACCATAAAAACGACATAGATCAGACATTTAAAAACTATACCTCTGACCTCACCTATGATTTGAGCGTTTTCAAGAATCAGTTTGACAGTCTTGACGCCGAATATGAGGGTGAGCCGCAACAGGTGAAAGAGTCGGTACAAAAGGCCCTCATTAAGACGGAGGGAGCGCGCTTCATGCGCTATCTCGACGGACGGCTCGCAGATTTCGAGGGTATTTTGAAAGGATTTTCCAAAGAGCAGCATCAGACGCACGGTTTCTATTTCAGAAGGCAACTCTGGCCATTTATTTTATGCTCCGAGTTTATGAAAAGGACTAACATGAAACCGCGCGGCTACAGCGGCGATTCCAAGATGATGAAAATGATTTACGCCAATGACTATCAGGGCGATTCCACCTTTTCAAAATTATTGGATAAACATCCCCTGGAACATCCGGCGGCGCAGGCCGTGCGTAACAGAAGGGGTTTAATAGCCAAACACGTCAATCATGTACGCGACGATTCCCCGGCGGCTCCGGGCGAGAAGCTGAAAGTGTTGTCGGTGGCGTGCGGGCCGGCCTGTGAGTTGAAGGATGTGCTCGTCGCCCCAGAAGATTGCCGGCATTTCCATTTTACCTTGCTCGATCAGGACCGTGGCGCTTTATACGAAGCCGCCGAGTTGATTCATGAAATAGAATCGTCTCTGAACACCAAAATCCACGTCGATTACCTGAATGAGTCGGTTCGCACCATGCTGGCCACGCCCCATTTGAAAAACAAATGGGGGCAGTTTCACTTCATCTATTCCATGGGGCTCTTCGATTATCTGACTCCACCGGTGGCCGCGGCCGTTCTGAGCAAGCTTTACCAGCTCTTGAAACCGGGCGGCGAACTGGTGATCGGCAATTTCCATATTTCCAACCCCAGTCGGTACTATATGGAATACTGGCTCGACTGGGTGCTCTACTACCGTTCGGAAGAGGATTTTCGTCATTTATTGCGCGACGCGCCGGACGCTGAGATTGAAGTCAGTTTCGAGGATACCGGCGTTCAAATGTTTCTTCAGGTAAGAAAAAAAGGGTGAATCGTACCAGATACCATATGAAACGAGGAGTTAGCGAAGCCATTTCGATTTGACGCATGAATTGGGAACCGGTGTAGACCGAACGGGTAATTTTCGACGCGAATAGGCCCGGGGAAACAGGCTATACCATAATCAAGCGTAACGTGGGAAAAGAACTTGAAGAACGACATCCACAATAACACAGACAGCTTCAATTTCGACGCCGATGAATTTGAGCCGTATCTGAACGACATAATCCACGAGTGGCTTAAAACGCTAACCACTCTGGGATTCACGCTGGTGCCGGCGTTCTTCCTGCTTGACTACTTCACCATGCCGCAAGACCTGCTGCCTCGTTTCGGAATATACAGGCTCTTTTCCACCATCGTACTGCTCGTGCAGTATTTTATCATCAGAAAAAGCAGGCCAAACAGTTCCTCATATTATCACGGCTATTTTGTTTCCATTAACGTGGGCGGCATAATCGCCTTGATGACCGTCGATCTGGGAGGGTTCGATTCCAGCTACTACGCCGGGCTTAATCTGGTGATAATAGCGGTCAATCTGCTGCTTCCCTGGAAAACCATTCATTCGGTTGTGAACAGCATTATCATCATTTCGATGTACGTGCTCTTTAATGTGCTGTCGGCCCATCCGTATGACACCAGCATCCTGATAAACAACCTGTTCTTCCTCTTTTCCACGGCCATCATAGCCGTAAGCATCAATTACGTCCGGCACAAACTCGTGAAAAAGGAATTTTACCTGCTCGTGGAGTTGAAAAAAGCGCGTGACGCCATCTGGAGTGAAATGGAGCTGGCCAAACGCATACAAACGGCTCTGCTGCCCGACAAGCAGAAAATCAAAGGTTTTGAAGTAGCCTCGGCCATGTTCCCCGCCGTGGAAGTGGGGGGCGACTACTACGACATCATCCAAACGTCCAAGGGCGATAATTGGATAGCTATCGGCGATGTGTCCGGTCACGGGGTCGATTCCGGTTTGATCATGATGATGGCGCAAACAAGCATCATCTCCAATGTGAACAACGGTCACAACGGCAGCCCCTCATTGGTCCTGAACTCCGTAAACTCGGCCATCAGGGAAAACCTGTCCCGCCTGGGGTCTGACCATTATATGACCATGATGGCCATTCATCTGGACGGTATGGAAATGCGGGTCGCAGGCAAACACCAGGATATCATCGTGTATCGGGCGGGCTTGAACAGGACGGAAACCATCGCCACATCCGGCACATGGCTCGGGATTTCCGACAACATCGGAAGCTGTCTGGAAGATATCAGTGTCAAGGTCGATGATGGAGATATCGTGCTGCTGTTTACCGACGGAATAACCGAAGCCACCAATGTGTACGAAGAGATGTTCGGTCAGGATCGTCTGGAACAGGCGCTCAACAAATACGCCGACCTCCCTGTAAGCAAAATACTCGAAAAAATAATAGGAGAAGTAAAAGCATTCCAGGAAGAACAGTTGGATGACATGAGCCTGATTGTCATGAAGAAAATCCCTGAGAACTAACACGCCAGAGATAGGCGTCATCCCGATCGAGTAAAAGCCGTGGCTTTCATACCGTATTCAATAGACACCATTAAAACCAATATCTTCACGCAAGGCTTCCCCCAGGAGCTGGAACGCGACTTTTTCGCGGATTACTACGAAAAATCGGTTTCCCATGTGCGCATGGTCCTCATCATGGCCATCTTCTTTTATGGCTTTTTTGGGATTCTCGACGCATGGCTGGTTCCCGAGGCAAAAGTATATTTTTGGGCTATCCGCTATGGAATCTTCACTCCCCTCGCTTTCGTAGTGTTCCTGTTTTCCTTTTCGAAACACTTTAGACGCTACATGCAGTTGTGCGTCTCGATGGTGGTTCTTGTCGCGGGACTGGGCATTATCGCCATGATTATGATGTTCCCGCAGAAGGCGAACGACACGTATTACGCCGGTTTAATACTGGTCTTCATGTTCGGATACACTTTTTTCAAGCTCAGATTCATATGGGCTACCATTATCGGGTGGATCATAGTCATAACATACGAGTTCGCAGCTATTTCATACAGCCACACTCCCATGGCCGTCCTCATAAACAACAACTTCTTTTTTATCGCCGGGAACATAATCGGAATGTTCGCCTGCTATTCTATCGAGTTCAATTCCCGAAAAGAATTTATACAAACGCGTTTGCTGGAGACGGAAAAGAAAAAGGTCAACGCCATCAACAGGGAGTTGGAAAAGCGGGTTGAGGAACGTACAAAGCAGCTTCTCTTTACCAACAACGAACTGAAACAGGAGGTAGGAGAACGCAAACGCGCCGAACAGGAAATCAGGCGGTATAGTGAGAAACTAGAGGAAATGGTCGAGGAGCGGACGGAAGATCTCCGGAAGTCCGAGGAGAAATATCGCACCATTCTGGAAAATATAACCGACGGATATTACGAAGTCGATTTGTCGGGCAAGCTCACCTTTTTCAACGATTCTCTTTGTAAGCTGGCGGGTTATGAAAAAGACGAATTGATGAACATGAGCAACCGTGATTACACGGACGATGATAACGCTCGGAAATTATACCAAAAATATAATGAAGTATTTCGTACGGGTGAACCCGAAAAGAGAGTTGACTGGGAGCTTAAGGGAAAAGAGGGGACTATAAGCTATGTGGAGTCCTCGGTCTCTCTTATTGTTGACGCGGAAGGAAACCCCACCGGATTTCGAGGAATCGTTCGGGATGTGACCGAAAGGAGACTTCTCTATAACGAACTTAAGGAGAAGAGGAGAATCGCGGAAGATGCCAGCAGAGCCAAGAGCGAATTTCTGGCCAATATGAGCCATGAGATAAGAACCCCGCTCAACGGCATCATCGGCATGACCGAATTGGCCATGGACTCCGCGCTGGACGATAATCAGAAGAATATATTTCACGCCATTAATACGGAGGCCAATACCCTATTCGGCCTGATCAACGACATCCTGGATTTCTCCAAAATAGAGGCGGGAAAGATCGAACTCGAAGAAATCCCTTTTGATTTAAGATCCATCATAGAAGATGTATCGGGCAGTATCGCTTTTCGCGCCGAACAGAAGGGATTGGAGTTAATCGTTTTTCTGGCGCCGGACATACCGCACACGCTCATGGGCGACCCTGGCAGGCTCAGACAGATTCTTAACAATCTGGCGGGCAACGCTCTGAAATTTACGGAACATGGCGAAATATACATAAAGGCGGAAATCGAGGAAGACCTGGGGGACGCTTACAAGATAAAATTCCTCGTGCGCGACACCGGTATCGGGATCCCCGCGGACAAGCAGGAAAAGATATTCGAATGCTTCACCCAATCAGATGGATCGACTACCCGGAAGTATGGAGGAACGGGACTGGGGACTACCATTTCCAAACAGCTGGTTGAGCTTATGAATGGAGAAATATGGGTCGCCAGCGAGATCGGTAAGGGCAGTGATTTCTGGTTCACCTCGGTTCTGAAAAAAGCCGCTGAGAAGACGGAAGACCGTGACGAGGTTGACCTCAACGGGCTGAGGGTATTGGTTGTCGATGATAACCAGACCAACCGTTTTATACAGAAAGAATATCTCAGAGCCTGGGGATGCCTGCCTTCAGAAGCCACGGGTGGCGCCGAGGCGCTTGATGTCCTTCGAAATAGTTCCCTTTCCAATGGCGGCTTCGATCTGATTTTAACCGACGCCCAGATGCCGGAATTGAGCGGATTCGATCTCGCCCTGGAGATAAAGAAAATTGAGGAGTTCCGCAAAACACCCATCATCATTCTGACCTCCAGCAGTATGGAAGGTGATAGAAATCGCTGTAAGGAAATAGGGATTGCTGGATACTTGACCAAGCCTATCAGGCGCGAAGAAATGCGCAGGGCCATTACTTCGGTCTTGGGATTGTCCACCAAGAAAGAAACGGAACCGAATCATGAACTGGTGACAGAAAAAACCATAACCCCCCAGGGGAGGGATCTCAAACGAATACTCTTGGCGGAGGACTACCCCACCAACCAGCAGGTGGCCATGCGGCATCTTACCGACGCGGGCTATCGCGTAGATCTTGCCGAGAACGGGCTGCGGGCAGTGGAAGCTTTCGAACGCGAACAGTATGATCTGGTCCTGATGGATATACAAATGCCGGTCATGGAAGGATATGAAGCGACCAGAACCATCCGTGAAATTGAAGTAGGGCGTGCGGCGCAAAAGAATGACGGGCTGCCCAGAACCCCCATAATCGCGCTCACGGCCCATGCGTTGAAGGGTGACAGGGAGAAATGTTTCGCGGCCGGTATGGACGATTATCTGACCAAGCCCCTCCGCAGAAGCGAACTCCTGCGAATGGTGGACAAATGGCTGTTGCCTGGATCGGACCTTGGGGAGGCGGTGGCCCAGGAGACCGTGAAGGCCCAATCGCCGGACACCGAAGCGCCCATGAATTTCGGCAGGGCAATCGCAGAGTTTGAAGGGGATAAGGAATTTCTGCTCGAAGTCCTTGATGGATTTCTGGATAAGGTGCAAAGCCAGATCACAATTATTACGCAGGCGTTGAATGAACGGAATAATGAGGTGGTCTGGAAGGAAGCGCATGCCATAAAAGGGGGAGCGGCGAATCTTACCGCTCAGAGTTTATCCAACATCGCCCATGAGTTGGAGAAAACCGGAAAATCCGACACCCTGGACGGCGCGCTTGATATCCTGGAAAAATTGAGGACGGAAACGAAGCGTCTTGAAGCGTACGCCCAGGAGCACGGTACGCTTTAAATTGAGTATAGGGGTGTGGCGTTGAAAATTTTAATAGCGGACGATGAACTGGTCAGCAGAAAAAAGATGATGAAGCTGATCCAAAGCCTGGGGCACGAAACAGTTGTCGCCCAAGATGGCCAGGACGGTTGGGAAAAATGGAAAGTGAACAGAACGCGCCTGGTCATTACGGACTGGGTAATGCCCGGTATGGACGGTGTGGAGCTGTGTCAGAAAATCAGGGCCGCTGAAGGAAGCCAATATACCTACATTATCATGGTGACTTCCAAAAACGACGTGGAGGACATAGTCGCCGGAATGGAGGCGGGGGCGGACGATTTCATTTCCAAGCCTTTCGTCAAGGAAGAACTGGCCGTGCGGATCAGGGCAGGTGAAAGGATTCTTAGCTTTGAGACGCGAGATATCGTCATATTTTCTCTGGCCAAGCTGGCCGAATCGCGGGATCCGGAAACCGGGAACCATCTGGATCGCATACGATACTATTCAAGCACTTTGGCAGAAAAAATTTCACAGCAGGAAAACGCGCCAGAAGAAATCGATAGTTTCTTCATTGATAATATTTTTCTCACCAGCCCTTTGCACGATATCGGCAAAATCGGGATTCCCGACTACATATTGCTCAAGCCTGGCAGGCTGGACGATAAAGAATTTGAAATCATGAAGGATCACAGCAAGATCGGATATGAAACACTGAACGACGCCTTGACCAGATACCCGCGCGCCGACTACCTGCGGATGGCCGCTGAGATAGCTCATCACCATCATGAAAAATTTGACGGCACCGGCTACCCTGACGGTTTAAAAGAGGATGAAATTCCCCTGGCGGCCAGGATTGTGGCCTTGGCGGATGTCTACGACGCGCTCGTCAGCAGACGGGTGTACAAAAACGCCTACTCTCACGATATGGCCAAGGCAGTGATTATTAAGGACAGAGGCTCCCATTTTGACCCCATGATTGTGGACTGTTTTTTAAGCTGTGAAGATGAATTCCTTGATATATTCAATAAATATAAGACATGATCAGTGTCGCCGGTTCTGCTGGCTTTCAATATAACCCTCCCGCTTAAAGCAGAACGTCGCTGACGACAACCTTGCCAACTCTCTGCCTTTATCACCTGTGAGCGAGAAGACATCTTTTCCCTCCAACCCCTGGAAAATGGTGGAATATTCCCGGGTGATCTCTACCCAAGCTTACGCTGTTGATAGAGCAGAAAAAGTCCGATTATCGGCAGAAAAATATCAGTCCAGAAAATGAAGCCGGCGTTTCCGGGCGCGAAATTGCCCGCCGCTACCATCTGGTATATATGTCCGCCGGCCGCTCCCCAAAGAAAACAGGCAGGACCGATCACCGCGGCCGCCCGGAATCCCAGTCCCATCCAAAACGCCGCCAGACCAACGACACCAAACCCCAGGCTGGCGAAACCGACTTCATACTGAAAAGGACTGTTGGACCAGCCGATAAAGGCGGCGCTCATATCAGCGAAAAACACGTGCATGATAAAATTGTAGATAAACCCGAGCCCTATACTAAAAAAGAGGAACCAGGAAAAGAAGGCTTCAATGACCGCTTTTTTGCCCAAAGGTTTGGGCTTCCGGACCAGAGAAATCACGGAACATATCAAGCCGATGAATAAGAAGGTGAAAGTGAAGTTAGAGAGCAAGAATTTAATGGAACCTGCAATCATTCGGACATCTCCCGTTCGATGTATTATTTTATCCGATTAAATGTGCGTTTAAGGACACGCTTTCGTTATTCAACCGGAAAATCAAAATAGGTTTCAGGGTAGGGCTCATGGCGTAGGGTAAAGTGCCACCACTCTTTTTCATAAGGCTGGAAGCCGTGTTTTTCCATGACCAGCCTAAGCAGCATTCGGTTGGCGCGTTGTTGACCGGTCATAGTCGAGTCCTCGGGCCAGGACTGCGGACCGAAGAAGTCGAAACCGGTACCCATGTCCAATTCCTGCGCCTTCCCATTTTCATCAAGAGCAACGATGGTAAGATCAACCGTACTGCCGCGGGAATGGCCCGACCTGCCAAAAATATATCCGTCAGTAAAGAGGTCCTTTTTCTCCACGTGGGGATAATAGGCGGACTTCATTTTCACGTCCTGCAAGTCCTTGGCCCAGCGGACAAAATGATCGACGGCCCTTTGAGGCCGGTACGCGTCAAAAACCTTCAAGCCCAACCCGAAGGGCTTGAGGTCGCTTTGAACTTTCACCAGCGCTTCGGCCGCCTGCTCGGTAATGATACAACGTTGCGCTTCATAACCGTCCACGGGTTTTCCCAAGAAATTATCGTTGGTGAAGTATCGCAACTCAATGACGACGTCCGGCGCGGAGTCGTTCAGATACACAAAACCTTTTGGCAAGGCGTCCGCTTGAGTGGCCAGGATGAGCGCCAGGAGCGGCGCCAGTAGGATCTGCGCGAGAAACAATCGACGAGGTGTAATCATTCCTTTCTCCTTTACAGCGACGAGGGGGCGCATATGCTTGAAATGGTTAATCTTTTTCGCGAACCCAGAGTGAAGCCGAGAGATCAACGCTTTCTTGGGTTGGGTTCACGCCCGGTCGGAAATCTCCTCGCCTCTAATTGCAAAAATCAATCCCAAGACCGATAGCTCTTACCGGACAGAACCGGATTGTCATTAAATATCTGAATAAAATCGCAGAGTTGGCAGGGCGCATTGTGCGATCCTGTTTTTAGCTTATGGATATTTTAACGGCTTGTTCAGGCTTGGAGGTAAAAAGAGGACCGCCATGGCGAAGCGCCAGAGCGACTCTATGGTTCAGCGTGAACCAAAAAGAGAGGTTTCGGTATGGCGCCATCGTTGGCGGAGACTGATCAGGTGATGGTCAGGGTTTTGTCAGCTCTTTAATCGATTGTTAGAAGGGCGCGGTCGGGCGATGAGCGCGTTCTATTTTTCGTCGGTAAAAACCATGGCCGCGAAGGACACAAACGAGTTTGCGTTGTCCACGGTGGCGTAATCCAGACTCATGATCCGGCCTTTTCCCAACAGGCCGGTTCTCAACATGGTATAGAGCGGTGAGAAACCGCATATTCTGTGTCGCGGGTTCATGGTTCTTGCCAGGTTGAGGAATTCCACGTCATTGCCCTGTTCGGCCCAGGTCAGTAATTCACGGTCGGCTTTGAGGTTTCGTTCGATCAGGGACTGGTCGGGTTCGAACTGGTCTCCGTAGCGGCGTCCGATATGGTCCAGATCGACGCTGGCGATAAGACAGGTCCGGCCGGGGGAATCCAGAATGACCTGCCGTAGGCGCTCGGCAAAATGCTTCACCAGATGCGCCCTGGAATCCAGCTCCCGGTGGAAAAAATATTCGGGATCGAACGAGCACAGAATGGGGACGATGGTAAAGGGCGCTGACGCTCCGTACAGGTGTTGCAGAAACACGACCTGAAACTCGATCACGTGCTCGGTCTTATGCAGGATTTCGTCTTTCGTGTAATCGGCCGGACCGTTGGAGTTAAGCCGCTCCACAAACTGCTTGTCGGTTTTTGCCACCCCCAGGGGCGTTTCAAAATCCTTGCCGGTCAAAACAAAGGCGTTTTCGGTTCCCTGGTGCCCGGTACCCAAAATCACGAACCTGTCCGGCGCCGGCCCCTGAGCGAGCGCATGATAGGCCCAGGCGAAAGAGGGCCCGCCGGCCTTAAGATCGATATGCGGCGCCACCAGACCAAGCACGGGACGGCTGTCTTGTTTAGGGACCGGCAGCGCCTTGGGCCCTTTTTCATGCTGATAAAAATTGGTGAGAAATTCGATGAGCTCCCTGGAATCGGCGGGGTACGCGGAACCGGCGTGGCTGGCGGATCGAGTGGGGCTTTCGCGAAAGGCTTTTTCCAGTTCCTGTTTGGCTTGCAGGTACCTGTTGTTGTCCAGCATCAGGTTCTTGTCCAGGGTATCGAGAAAACTGTCCACGTGATCGGTGTTCATGGACAGGCCGGTTCGCCGGACAAACTCGGTCTTGATATCCAGAACCGTGTTTGACCCGTCCAGCATGGTCAGCAGGAAAGCGGCTTCCATGGGGACAACCAGATCGTTTTGAGCCACTCCTTGCTGGTCGCGGAGAACAAAACAGTGTTTCCCGCTTACTTGCGCCGGCAAGGCTTCAATCAGCCGCAATTTGGGGTATTCGTGATTATTCATGGGAACCTCGCGTAGACGTCTCGCCCGCCGACTCCAGAATGGAATCGATAAGATTGCGTTTGGCCATCCTTCCCGAGCTTAAGAACGGAAACAATCCTTCCCTGCCCAACAATGCGTGGGTGATCTCCGCAACCGCCATCCCTTTTTGCCGCAACAGAAGAGCCTTTCCTTCGAGCTCCAGCATGTATTCAAGTTTCCGGCGCAGAAGGCGCTTGCCGTTTTTGGGTTTGGGATTGTGCCCGCAAAAGAGCGCTTCAAAGTCGAGATTGACGACCTTCTCCAGAGAAGCCTTGGTTTGCGCAAAGTCTTCGTCTTCCCTGAAATATTTTATGTTTGAAGCCAGAAACAGGTCGCCGCTGAAGAGCCAGCCATGGTTGGGCTCCCAAAAGACCGTCATGTCATGAGAATGACCCGGCGCGGCGATCGGTTCGAAGGTATAGCCGTTGTGAGTCAGCGGCTCCTTTAATTCGCCGATTTGCGCGGGCGCCTGCCGGCCCCATACGATTCTCTGAAACGGCGCCTGATAAAGTGGTTTAGCCAGGGCCTCCACCGTGAGGGGCGAACCGAAAACCGGTACCCGGCGCCCCTCCGCCAAGAGCCCGGTATTGCCGCTGTGATCTTCATGGTGGTGGGTGACCAGCGCGACCTCCGGCTTATATCGGTCGACAATGGCGCTCAAGGACGCGGCCGCGTTGGGGGCCGCGTTGTCTATGAGCGTTTTGCCCACCAGATAGAAATGGGTGGTCCACAAAGCCTTGCCCAGGTAGGTCTTGGCTATTTCAAAACCTTTGACGGGCTTATAGTCGGTTTCCTTTATCAACATGATTGATTCTATTCTTCAAACTGCTCCATGCGGCGGACAAGCTGAATCATTTCCTCAACCATGCAGGAAAAAAGGTTGTCCCCTTTTTCAGCGCTGGCCTTGCTTGGATCTCCCCACACGCCGGTTTTCCAGTACGCGTGGGCGTTTCGAGCCAGGATCATGCTGGGAAAACGGGGAAATTCGGCGGGAGCCGAACCCCGCACCAGGTCGGGCGCGAGGCGCATCACCAGGGACGTTTCTATCTCGCCCGCATGGAGGTCCCCTCGGGTTTCAATAGCCTTAAAAGCTTCCGGTTTAATCAGATCGACCACGCTTAACACCGCGACGTTGATTTCAGGATATTGGGTGAGAGCCCACTCGCCGGCTTCCCTCAGAACCGGCATGTGCGCGGACCCGGCGTGCCCTGACGCCAGGATGAAGTTCCGAAATCCGTGCGCCCGCAGGGAGCTGACGATGTCCTGCGCCAGCGATTTAAGCGTGGCGGTGGAAACGGTTATGGTGCCGGCGAATTGGGCGGTGCTTCTGCAAACGCCGAAGTACACGCGCGGGGCCACAAATACCGGAATCCGGTCGCACACTTCCCGGCAGACTTCGTATATGGTGAGCTGGTCCGTGCACAGAGGCAGATGAGGCCCATGCTCCTCTATGGCGCCAAAGGGGATAATGACCGTTTTGGTCCGTGTCAGCCCCTTGGTTACGTCCTCCGTGGTCATGAATTCGAGAATCATCGGCGGCTCCTCTATGTTATCACACTTTTTGCATGAGCATCTTACGTGTCAATAAAGCTGTCTGTCAATGCGGACAAACGGTCAGGGCGGCGCGAGTCCCGTTGAATTATGCGCCAACCGCGCAAGGCCGCTTGATACCACTATCCGATTATGATAGTTATCACATAACATAGAGACGTATAGGAATAGTATAGATGAACATAACGTTTTGGGGGGTGAGAGGTTCTCTGCCGTCTCCTCTTGTTGCGGAAAACGTCAAGGAAAAAATCTTCAAGGCTCTTACCGGCGCCACTCCCGATATTATTTCCAATGAAGAATCCATAAAACGTTATGTCGACTCGCTGCCATTGTCGGTTGGCGGCACCGTGGGCGGCAACACATCCTGCGTGGAGGTACGGCACGGAAACACGGAAATTATCATAGACGCCGGTTCCGGTATCCGTAATCTCAGTGAACGGCTTCTGATGGGCGATTTCGGCAAGGGGAAAGGCGTGGGCCATGTGCTCATAAGCCATTTCCACTGGGATCATATCCAGGGGTTTCCGTTCTTTGTCCCATTCTATTTGCACGGCAACCGGTTTTACATCTATTCTCCCCGCCCTGAATTTTCCGATATTTTATTCCGTCAGCAAAATCCCGACAACTTTCCCGCCGCTCTGCAGAACTTTCCGGCCAGCATAGAATTCGTTACGCTCGACGGCCGAAACGAGCTGAGAATCGACGACATCAGAATTTCCTGGATAAAGCTGAACCATCCGGGCGACAGCTACGCCTATCGTTTGCAGGGGCCGGATGGATGTCTGGTGTACGCGACCGACTCGGAATATGAGTGCCTGAGCGATGACGAGGTGGAAAAGTACATCAGGTTTTTCGAAGGCTGCGATCTGTTGATATTCGATTCCATGTACACGGTGAGCGCCGCGCTCGAACGGCAGGGATGGGGCCACTCAACGGCCTACACCGGGGCCCGGTTCGCCTTGGAAGCGGGCGCCAAGAGACTGGCGTTATACCATCATGAACCGTCCTATGATGACGCCAAACTGGAACGGATCCACGAAGAGGTCCGCAAATATGTCGATGAACACAAGCCCGGCGCGGTCGAAATTCTCATCGCCTACGAAGGGCTCAGCGTCAGCATATGATCCGGCCGGGCGTCGGCGTCGCTTTTGATCGGCGCCCGTTATGAATCTCACTCCATGATAGTCAAAAACCGCAATTCCCTGAGCTGGTATCAATTCGCCCTGCTGGCCGGCGCGGACGGTGTCAGGCATGGCGTTTTTACCCGTCATGGGGGGTACAGCCCTCCGCCCTATGACAGCCTGAACGTTGGTTTGAAAACCGGCGATTCGGAAGAAAATGTGTTTCGCAACCGGGAGCTTATTCGGGACGAACTGGGATTCAAGGGGCTGGCTCGCGTCAGCCAGGTTCACGGGAACCAGGTTATCGTGGCCGAAAAGGACGCTGTCCATACGGCGCCCGAAGCGGACGCGTTGATTTCAAGCCGTCGGGGGACCGGGCTTTTGGTGCAAGTCGCTGACTGCCAATCCGTGCTGCTGTACGATCCGTTAAAGCGGGTTGTGGCCAACATCCACTGCGGCTGGCGCGGTAGTCTGCAAAACATCGTCGGCTCCGCCGTCGAGCGCATGGTCAAGGAGTTCGGCGCCGTTCCCAACCGCATGCTGGCGGGGGTAGGGCCGTCCCTGGGGCCGTGCTGCGCCGAGTTCAAGGATTATGAGCGCGTGTTTCCCGAATCGTGGTTGCAGTACCACCGCGGGCGGGCTCACTTCGATTTCTGGTCCATTACCAAAGACCAGCTGGTAACGGCGGGGCTCGCCGATGACAGAATCGAGATAGCCGGCGTATGTTCCAAATGCTCGACCAACGATTTTTTTTCCTACCGGGCGGAACAGGTCACCGGCAGATTTGCCACGGTAATCGGATTGGTATAATCATCATCGGACGTCGTCTATTGGCGCCCAAGCGCCCGGAAAAAGTTTCTTCAGGCGTTCGACGCCGACGGTATAAAAGTTTACAAGAGGTTGCGCGTTGAGCCAACGTTACACCATTCCCAGTCAATCCATGACCGCCGTACTCGGCCATGAAGAGGTGGCCCCCGGCCACTTCCTGCTTGCGCTTGAGGCGGAAGCGATCGCGCGATCGTGCGCGCCCGGTCAATTCGTGATGGTCCGCGTGGGGCAGGAAATGGACCCCTTGCTGCGCCGGCCGTTCTCGCTGCACTTCGCGCGCGCAAACACCATCGGATTGCTCTACCGGGTGGTGGGGAAGGGAACCTCCCTGCTCAGCCGCCTCAAAGAGGGCGCTTCAATTGATGTAATCGGCCCCCTGGGAAAAGGATTTTCCATTCCTGAATCCTTGGACAGGCTGATTCTCATTGCCGGTGGGATCGGAGTGGCCCCCCTGTACTTTGCGGCCGAAAAGGTCAGACGGGAGCGTCCTCAAACCCGGGTGTCCCTCTTCTACGGAGCGCGGACACAAGGCGAACTCATACGCTTGCAGGCCTTCGCCGAACTGGGGGTGGAAACCTATCTGGCCACCGAAGACGGAACGGCCGGCGCGCGGGGATTCGTCACCCGCATTTTGCGGGAGACATCCGGGGCCTTGGACGCCGGCCATTTCATGGCCTGCGGTCCCGAGCCGATGCTCAAGGCGTTGACCGCATTGCCCTGGCGCGGCGATCAAAGTCTCCAGGTATCCCTTGAATCGAACATGGCCTGCGGTATGGGCGCGTGTTTGGGGTGCGCGGTACAAACAACCTCCGGGTATAAACACGTGTGCCAGGATGGCCCAGTTTTCGAAGCGCGGACGCTGCCATGGTAAGCCAGGGAAAACCCAATCTATCCGTTGAGCTGGGCGGACTGCTTTTAAAGAATCCGGTTTTGACCGCGTCGGGGACGTTCGGCTACGCGCGGGAGTTTGAACCGTTTGTGGATCTGAAGCGGTTGGGAGGAGTGATTGTCAAGGGCATTTCATTGGGGCCCATGCCGGGCAACCCGCCCCCGCGCACCATTGAAACCCCGTGCGGCATGATAAATTCCATTGGGTTGGAAAATGTGGGGCTTCAACGGTTCATAGAGGAAAAATTGCCCTATCTTAAAAACCTGGGAACACCGCTCATCGTCAATGTGCTTGGCAATGGAGCCGAAGACTATCGGCGGCTCGCGGGGGCCTTGAGCCGGGAGGCCGGCGTCGCCGCGCTGGAGCTGAACATATCGTGCCCCAATGTGAAAAAAGGGGGCATCACCTGCGGAACCGACCCGGAAACGGCCGGGGAGGTTGTCAGAGCGGCCCGCGCCGAAACCGATTTGCCGCTCATCGTGAAGCTTACCCCGCTGGTCACCGACATCGCCCTGATCGCCAGGGTGGTTGAACAGGCCGGGGCCGACGCGCTGAGCGTGGGCAATACCTTTCCGGCCATGGCCGTGAATATCCGTACGCGGCGTCCTCGACTCGCCAACGTGGTGGGAGGTCTGTCCGGCCCGGCCATCCGCCCCATAATGGTGAGGCTGCTGTGGCTGACGGCGCAAGCGGTTAGTATCCCGGTCATTGGGGTGGGGGGGATCATGAGCGCAGAGGACGCCCTGGAGTACATCATCGCCGGCGCCACCGCCGTTCAGATAGGCACGGCCAACTTCATCAACCCGCGGACCACCATGGAGGTGTTGGAAGGGTTGGAAAAGTTTCTCATGGAAGAAAAAGTCGACGACATCCGGAGCCTCATCGGGTCACTGCAAGTTGGTTGATAAGTAATGCGGGGGAATCCTGCCCCCTCTCTCTGAGGTTGTCGATTTTGAACTTTGTGGGAAGGAACTTTTTGAAAAAAGTTCCTTCCCACGCCCTTCCTCAAAAACTTCAAGTTGTTGAAAACATAAATATTTCACGCAAGAGTATGTGTCATTTCGAGCGTAGCGAGAAATCTCTCACGGGGCGCGGGGGAAGGATTCCCCCGCAATACGTATCAACCCTTTTTCGAAGCTAACGACATAACCGCAACCACAAAAAGGTCTGACGATGGCACAAAGATGCGCATGGGCGGGAAACGATCCGCTGTATATAACCTACCACGATACCGAATGGGGCGTTCCGCTGCATGACGACCGCAAGCTGTTCGAGTTTCTGGTTCTTGACGGGCAGCAGGCCGGTTTGAGCTGGCTGACCATTTTGCGGAAGCGCGACAATTTCCGGACGGCCTTTGACAACTTTGACCCTGAAAAAATAGTCCGTTACGATCAGCGGAAACTATCGGAACTCATGAACAACCAGGGGATCATACGCAATAAGCTCAAAATAGAATCCGTGATTCGCAACGCGTCGGCTTTTTTAAAGACCCGGGAGGAGTATGGCGGTTTCGACCGCTATATCTGGGGATTCGTGGACGGCGCCACGATCGTGAACTCCTGGAAAGCGATGTCCGAAATACCCGCCACAAGCATCGAGTCCCAGAACATGAGCAAGGACCTGAAAAAGCGAGGCTTCACCTTTGTCGGTCCGACCATCTGCTACGCGTTTATGCAGGCCGCGGGCATGGTGAACGACCATGTAGTGGACTGTTTCCGTTACCATGAGGTTTCGGAAAACCGGCCCGCGCGGCCATAGCTGGAGCCGCTCATCGAAAAGAGCGCCCCTGGCCGCGCCACGCGGGGAAGCGCTCTCTTCCAGGCGCATTGATCCAAAAGATTTATGCCTTGTTTAAGTCGGCCTGGATGACAATAATTTCGTTGTTTGGCCAGATTGGGCAACCGCGGTTGCGGAAGTCCTTGCCTTATGGCCGACAACAACGCCATGAGACTCGCCGCTGACCAGGACCACCAGGTTTTGTACCATTTCCTTCAAGGTGGAAGCCTGCGCTTCAAGCTGTTCGGACGCGGTGGCGGACTCTTCCGCATTGGCCGTGTTTCGCTGCGTCACCTTATCCATTTCGCCCACGGCGGTATTGATCTGTTCGATTCCTTGAGCCTGCTCCTCGGACGCTTCCGATATTTCGGCCAGCAGTTGGGCGACTTTTTGGGCCACTTCAGCGTTTTCATTGAACGCTTCGGTTACCTGCTCGCTATGAGTGGTGGATTTGGCGATGTTCGTGTTGGCTTCCTCGATGAGGCTGGCCGTGTTCTTTGCCGCTTCGGCGGCTCTCATGGCCAGATTTCGCACTTCATCCGCGACCACGGCGAATCCCGCTCCCGCTTCGCCCGCGCGGGCGGCTTCCACTGCGGCGTTCAAAGCCAACAGGTTGGTTTGAAAGGCGATCTCGTCGATCGTTTTGATTATTTTGGACGTTTCCTGGCTGGATTCCACGGCCTGCGCCATGGACTTGCGCATGTCGCTCATCCGCCGCTCTATCAATTGAAAGTTGAGTCTGGCTTCTTCCTGCATGAGCCGGTTCGCTTCCGCGGCGTGCAGAGAGTTTTGCTTGGTCATGGAAGAAAGCTCTTCCAGGGAAGACGAAGTTTCCTCGATTGACGACGCCTGTTCCGACGCTCCCTGCGCCAGGGACTGACTGGAAGAAAAAACCTGGCTTGAAGCAGCCGCCACCTGTTCGGAAGATCCGGATAACATCCCGATCATGGAATTAATGGGGTTGGCTACGGACCTTGTTATGAGAAGCGTGGTGAAGGCTATGAGCAGGAGCGCCGCCAGCCCGGTGAGTATGGACACGTTTCTCATCCTGAGTATGGGCGCGAACACTTCCGAGTTGTTGGCGGTGGACCCGACGACCCAACCGGTTCCATTGACCTCATGGAAGCCCACTATTTTGTCGACCCCCTTGAAGACGTATTCTATCAGTCCGGTTTTTGCCGCCATCATTTTCCGGCCAAAATCAAAATCGCGCAGATCGAGATTCAAAAGCAGCGATTTGTCGGGATGAGCGATTATTATCCCATTCGCGTCGGCGAGATACACATATCCCTTTTTCCCAACGGTTATGGAAGCGATAAACTGTTTTGAAAATATGTCCAGGACGGTTGTGGCGATGATGGCGCCTGTTATGGCGCCGTTATCCTTGATAGGAGCCGAAATGGTAAAAATCAGGTTCCCCGAGCGATCGCTTTTCATCACCCCGGAAACGGCCTCAACCCCGGATAGCGCCTGTTTGAAGTCGGGACGGTCCGCAATGGACGCCTGTTTGGGGTCCACGGGCGCGGAAGAGGCGACGATTCCGCCTTTTCTGTCCGCGACGGCCAAAAATTCAAAACATCCTGAATCCTCCCGAAGATGTTTGAGCGCGGAATCGCTTTGTTGAATACTTGATTTTTCTTCCGGGCCTTGCCGGAGCGCTTGTCGAAAAAGCGGCTGCTCGCCAAAAATTCTCACTTCATTTTTTTTATCGGATAGCCATAATTCAAGCTGTGTCGCGACTGACTCCGAGACATACGCCACTTGTTCGCAGATTACCTTTTTCAACGCCTTCTTTGACTGTAGATAATATACCGTGGAGACTAATCCGGTTCCGACGAGGGTGACTATGAAAATGGGGATAAAAAACCTGTTCCGCAAGTTGAGCTTCCGCAGACGCATGTGAATTCCTCCGTTCAAGTAGACTGGCCTTAGCTCTAAGATCATAATCGAGTTATGCCATAATAACTTGAGGTAATTTAAGTTTTTAGAGCAATTAACCAGTATATTAACAGCATTCTAATTCTTTACCTGCTGATGCGCTTTCACCACCGTATTAGCTCCATAAAATCTATAAGAAGAGCCTTTTTTGAAAGTGTTGCGGGCATACGGAGCCGTCGGCGAGGCGACCGGACGATCCGGGAGCGGACTTCGCGAACCATGAGAGATGGAGAGAATCGTTTAAACTGCTTGCAGTTCAGCTTAAATTAGTATTACTAATTAAAGTGGTTCGATTCACAGGGAAGTGTTTTGGGGTGATGAGCAGGTGATAAAGATGGAATCTCATGCGTATGACGACTACATCAAGGCCTTGACTGATATCAGTCGCGCCATTACTTCGGATCTGTACCTGGAGGATCTGCTTAAGCTGATTGTCATGGTGACGGCCAAAGTCACCGGCGTGGACATCTGTTCGTTGTGGCTGATCGACGACAGCGTCAGCCCGCCGCTGATTCGCCTCAAGGCCACCCAGGCCATCGCGCCCGAGTACGTCAAGGATCGCAGCCTGCGTCTGGACGAAGGGGTGGTGGGGCAGGTGGCCACCAGCAAGCGCCCGCTGATTGTCAAAAACGTCCTGCGCAACAGGCGTTTCAAGGAAAAGGAGATGGCCAGGAAACTCGGCCTGGCGTCCATGGTGGGCGTGCCCTTGAAGCTCAAGGACAGCCAGGTCATCGGCGTGCTCAACTGCTTTACCTCCTCCCCGTACGATTTTTCCGCGACCGAAGTGAACCTGCTGACCGCCGTGGCCAACCAGGCGGCCGTGGCCATCCTCAACACGGAGCTGATGGTCAAGACCAAGGTGATTCAGGAGGAGCTGGAATGCCGCAAGCTGGTGGAACGGGCCAAGGAGATCATCATGAGCCGCATGAACATCCCGGGCGATGAAGCCTACCGCTGGCTGCAAAAGCGCAGCATGGATTCGCGGAAATCGCTGCGCCGGATCGCCGAGGCGGTCCTGCTTTCCCAGGAACTAAGTGGCGCCTAGTTCCTTATTCTTCCTTTTTTCGCGTTCCCGGTTTTCCGCCTGCCCCTCTCGGGCGCCATGTCGCTTCTTTATTTATACCGGCCATGTATCTCGTGGGATAAATTTTTCTTGACCTTAATTGTTAGTTATACTAATAATTGATCAGATTTTGAATGGAACCGGTCAACGGCGACAGGGCGCCATTCAACGTCGCTCCGCGAAAGCGGAAACACATGTCAGCGTAAAGACAAAGGCGTCTTTTCCACGCAAAGCGGTGGAATGGGCGCTTTTTGCGTTTTAGACGGTTTAATCGATTAAAAACATTATAAAAACAGGTATTAAAAAGGAATTTAACCTGCAACCGGCACATAACCGCTAACAGGAAGGATGAGTGACCATGATGCGCTTTGACAAACGAAACGATGTCCTCGGCACCGTCAATCGCGGCAACCCCGCGGAATCGGGATTATGCACACTCTGCCGCGCCGATTGCGAAGGCAAGTGCGAAACCTGGTTGTCCAGCCTGGTGGGCCGCAAGCTGCTGTATCCCCGCGACTTCGGCCTTGTCACCGCGGGCGCGAACAACACCACGCACGTAGGCGTCTCCTACAACAACCTGCGCATTCAGGGCTACGCCTACGGCGCTCACGGCCTGAACGGCCATTTGAGCAACGACCCGGACGACTGTATCTTCCCCAACGTGGACCTCTCCAGTGAGTTCGGCAATGAAATCAAAACCAAAGCCCGGCTTCCCATCATGACCGGCGCTTTGGGTTCCACCTTCATTGCGGCCAAATACTGGGATTCCTTCGCCGTGGGCGGCGCTCTGGCCGGTATCCCCATCGTTATCGGCGAAAACGTGGTCGGCGTGGACCGCGAATCGCAGATCGACCGGGGCAAAATAAGCAAGGCCCCGGAACTGGACCGCCGCATCGACACCTATCTGCGCTACCAGGACGGCGTCGGCGGCGTCTTCGTCCAACTCAACGTCGAAGACACCCGTAACGGCGTGGCCGAATATGTGGCCAAAAAATACGACAATAAATGCATAATCGAACTTAAATGGGGGCAGGGCGCCAAGGACATCGGCGGCGAAATCCAGGTCACCAGCCTCGATTACGCCCTCTTCCTGAAAAAACGCGGCTACGTGGTGGACCCCAACCCCGAATTGCCCGAAGTCCAGGAAGCGTTCAATAACGGAGCCATCAAATCGTTCGCCCGCCACAGCCGCCTGGGCGGGACCAACCTGAGTTCCGTGGACCGCGTGCGCGAAGATTTCATGAAAACCGTCGACTACCTGCGCAGCCTGGGATTCAAACGCATCTCCCTGAAAACCGGCTCCTACGGCATGGAAGAACTGGCCATGGCCCTGAAGTTCGCCAGCGACGCCAAACTGGACCTGCTCACCATCGACGGTTCGGGCGGCGGCACCGGCATGAGCCCCTGGAACATGATGCAGAGCTGGGGCGTGCCCTCCATCAACCTGCACGCCAAAGCCTATGAATACGCCGGCATCATGGCCGCCAAAGGCCAGAAGGTGGTGGATCTCTCCTTCGCCGGCGGATTCGCGCTGGAAGACAGCATCTTCAAGGCTCTGGCTCTGGGCGCTCCCTACGCCAAAATGGTCTGCATGGGCCGGTCCCTCATGATCCCCGGCTTCCTGGGCGCCAACGTGGAAGGGGCGCTCCATCCCGAACGCCGGGAAACCCTGTGCGGCAACTGGGACAAACTGCCCAAAACCGTGACCGACATAGGCTCCAAACCCGAAGAACTCTTTGCCAGCTATTTCGACATTCAAAAACGGATCGGCAAGGACGAAATGAAACATATCCCCTACGGCGCCATCGCCTTCGGGACCCTGGTGGATAAACTGGCCTGCGGCCTGCAGCAGCTCATGGCCGGCGCGCGCAAGTTCTCCCTGAAACAGGTTTCGCGCAACGACCTGTTCTCCGCCAACCGCGAAACCGAACGGGAAACCGGCATTCCGCACTGCTCGGAAGTCAACGACGCCTTCGCCAAAAAGATCCTCAACTGCGGCTAGGCTTCTGGGGAATGTGGTTTCATCGTTAGCTCCGAAAAAGAGCCTATGGTCTCCTTCTCCCTTTGGGAGAAGGCCGGGATGAGGGCTGAAAAACAGTGCGGGGGGTTTTCATCCCCCGCCTATGGTTCGGCTCAATTATTTGCGGGGGATTTTCATCCCCCGCGCCCCCTGTGGAGATTTCTCGCTGCGCTCGAAATGACTGGAATTGATGCGGGGGATTCTCCTGCCTCACAGATCCCGCTATCCGCTGGGCGCGATCTCTGTGGACAGAGAATCCCTCCTCTTGCCGTTCCGTCAGGCAGGCTATATTTTCACTTCGCTGATCTGGATCGTGGGCTGAATGTTGGTGTAGTTGGGTATATCTTTCATGATCGTATCGGCGTGAGGCCCAAACGCGCCCTGAAACGCTTCCACCGAATCAAAAAGCATATGGCCCATGGCGATATAGGTCGCCGGAGACCCCGGCGCGCCGCCGGCAAGACCCTGTTCCACGGCCACTCCCTTGAGCGCCGCTCCCAGCTTTTCCTTGACCATGGGGATATGGCTTTTGCAGTAGTAGTCCATGTTGAACTTGCAGCCTTCCTTGTTGGGATATAGGACGCTGACCTTTACCATGCGTTCCTCCTCTCCATGCGTTTTGCTTGTTGCGGGGTCCGTGGGACTAACGTTTGCCTTTTTCCAGCGCGCCGCAAAGCGCCCTCGTGTTTCTTTCGGAATATAGCATGAAAATGGATTCCGTAGTAAGGGCGTCTTTGGGAAAGAAAGAACTCAGCGGGAGATGCTCATCCCCCGCGAATAGCGGGATCTGGGAGGGGAGAGAATCCTCCGCGCGGCTTTTCTTCGTGTATTTTAAAAATTATATGAGAATCGCTTCTCGCCGGCGATTTTTCTGATATCGTTTTTCCCTGGGGAATAGCCGGAGATGGCGACATGCGTTCATGCCGTTTCCGGGGGTTCCACGGGTTCCCCGGCCTGGTCCAGTTCAATTTCAGATTCATCGGCGGTTTGTTCCAACTTGCGTTGTTTCTTCAGTTCTTTCTTTTCCTTCTTTGCCAATTCTTTTTGACGCTTTTTAAATTGATAATTTGGTTTTGCCAATGTTCAATCTCCTTAATTATTGCTGGGGTTGCGGCTAAGGTGAATTAAATGGGCTTATACTCAGTCTTGTGTGAGCGGGAAATTAAAAATAGCCAGCCGAAGACAGACAAAAAAAAGGCATTCCCTCATTATTAGAAAGAATGCCCTTTATACGCAGAACAGAATATTAGCTTGCGGTGACGTTTATAGCCGAGGGACCTTTTTTACCTTGTTCTATGTCAAAGGTAACTCTTTCGCCTTCGTTAAGACTTTTAAAACCGCTTGCGTTTATTGCAGAATGATGAACAAATACGTCCGGTCCATTATCCTGTTCGATAAAACCGAAGCCTTTTTGGTCGTTAAACCACTTAACAGTTCCACTTGCCATGGGTACATCCTCCTTTCAAAAAGTTCTCAAAATCTTAAACTGGAGGATGACACATTGGAAATGGGTTCCTTCAGTAAAAAAATCGCCCCACCAACTTGAGGTGAGGCCGTGTTGATTAAGAGGTATAATAACATCTTTTACGCCGAAAGCAAGCTAATTGCGTCTTTTTTTTAAAGAAATTAAATGACGTTATTTAAGTGTGCAATAACGGGAGGTTACCGGAATTGTCGGGTTCGCGCGAAGAAGATGTCGCATTTCAGTGACCGGCCGCCGGAAATAATCGGCGATTATGAGGGGTACTGTCCGATAACGCGGACAATTGTCTGATTCCGGCGGGCCGTACCCGCCGAAAGGGGGGCGCCGCGGTTTACCGTACTATCGCCGTTTTCGGGGCGCGGGGGAAGAGATTCCCCCGCAGTATTCCTTTCCCACGCTTTTATCGACAGCCTAAGCGGGAGAGGGAGACCATTCTAAATTATTTTGATGAACCGGCCGGTCAACAGACCGCAGGCGAACCCCACCGCCAGTGACAACAGTATCTTGAGACCGGTATCGGATTTTGGGGCCGGCTTGGCCGCGGACCGGTTTTCAGCCATTTCGTTTTTCACTACCGGGTCTTTTACCGTGTCGATGAGCGCTCTTCTTTGGGTCATACTTTTATTCTCCCATCACCTGAACGATTTCCTTGGTCAGGCTTTTAAATTCATCGGCGGCCTTGCTTTTGGGCTCGTACTGCAACACCGAGAGGCCGGATATCATCGCTTCAACATAGGCGATTCGTTGAGAAATTTCGGTTTTAAAGATGTCGAGGTTGTACGCTTCCATGGCCTCCCGGGCTTCGCGGGCCAGCCGGGTTCCGGATATTTTGCGATACACCAGTATTCTGACAACCAGTTTGGGATATTTCTTTTGCAGCTCCTTGACCAGTTCCACGGTTTCGCTGCTGGACCATATATCCAGCGGGCTGGGGGCGATGGGAATAACGGCGAGCTGGGACACTTCAATGACGGACCGTGTTATGTCTTCAATGGCGGGAGGGGGATCGATAACAATGTGATCGTACTGGCTCGTAATTCCCTTGAAGTCCTTCTTGGCGATGGGCCTCGGCAAATGCATGACCTCAAATTCCTTTTTGCCGGCGATGCTTTGCCATTGGGTCACGCTTCCCTGCGGATCGGAATCGACCAGGAGTATGCGCTTGTTCTCTTCGGCCAGACAACTGGCAATATTGATGGCGGCGGTGGTTTTGCCGGCTCCTCCCTTTTGATTAATCAGGCTGATGATCATCGGGACTCCAGTTGTTACGCGTCAGGGGGAAAGTACCGATAAGTCCGTTCGATAAAAGGCGCCATGCCGGAAAACCTGTTGTCCTGATTCAAGGCCGCGCATGGCGGTACATGAGACGTTCCACCCATACTACCTTACTTTTCCTGTTTCCGCGATCTGTTTTTGGAGAAGATCAGGGATTTTTGCGCGAAACGTCGTATAAATGACGTAAAGACGCGAGATTCTAACCAGCGTTCGGGGGAGGGCGGGGGACAGATCGCCCGCAAGATTTTTTCTTCCTTCACATACGCAACAAATGATTCTATTATTTTATTAAGGTATTTGCATTGGGTTGAGACGCGCGGGAGAACTGTCTCGATCCGTCTTCAAAGGAGGAAACCATGCGGCTGTGCCTCGTTCAACATGGGGAGCCGGTGAGCAAGGATGTGGACCCCGACCGGCCGCTTTCGCAGCAGGGCCTCAACGATGTGGAGAAAGTCGCCACCTTTCTGATAAAAAACGGCGTCGCCGTGAAGCGGGTCTGGCATAGCGGCAAAACCAGGGCGCGTCAGACCGCCGAAATACTGGCGGGCGCGGTCACCGAGACCGGCGCGGTCGAAGAACACGACGGCCTGAATCCGCTCGATCCGGTGGCGCCTCTGGTCCGGGAACTGGACAAGACGCCGCAGGACACGCTCATAGCGGGCCATCTGCCGTTTTTGAGCAAACTGGCGTCGGCGCTGCTCACCGGTTCGGAGGAGCGGGAACCCGTGGCGTTCAAACAGGGCGGAGTGGTTTGTCTGGAACGGGAAGCGGGGGTGTGGAAGCTGATGTGGATGATCGTCCCCGGGCTTTTGAAGTGACCTCCGCGTGGCGGGCTTGCCGGAAGGCGTGAAGGGACTTTGGCGGGCTTACGCCGGTTCCGAGGCCTGCGGTCGAAAACGGCACACGGAAGAATAGCCGCACCAGGAACAGACGTCCGGGGAATGGGGCCGAGCCGGGAATTCGCCGCGCTCGATGGCGTGAATAACGGCGAACAGATTGGGCTGGAACGCGGGGGGAGGCGGCGCGCCGTCAGGGCCCGGCGCCGCCTGGCCGGGATCGTTCAGCAGGTCCCACAGGGCCTGGGCCGACAGGCCGCGGCTGTCGAGTCTGACGGCCCGATTTTTGGGGTCGCGCCGGGTGATGTTTTTCAGGAGTATATAGCCCGCGTCATCCATGTCCGCGTCCAGGCCGTGAGCCTGTACCAAATGACGGTGTGCGGCCAGGAGGTAGAGAGGGACCTGAAAGGAGATGACCCCGAAGTTTTCGGGTTTGAGTTTTTCGCTGTATTTCTGGGAACCCGAGGCGTACTTGTAATCCCACACCCGGAGTTTTTTCCCTTCCGCGTCGGCGTCCACGCGGTCGATTTTGCCGCTGAACCGGTGGACCCGCGCTTCTTCGCCCGGTTCGCACAGCTCCAGATAGGGTATGGCGCCCTGGCCGGGAGCCTCGGCGCCCAGGGTCAGCTCCACGCAGAGCGGGGCCAGATCGCCCCTGAACTCCTCATCCCAGTCCACATAGGCCATAAGGACGCGTTCGGCCTGATTTCTCAGTATCCGCCAGAAATTGATGTCCCCACAGATGTAAGGCTTTTCCGTTTCAATGGCCCCGAACGCCTCCTGTATGAGGGCGCGCATGCATTGCAGCCGCTCTTCCCTGGGCAGCGCGTGGGCGCGCTTTTTGCCGTGGTATAGTTCCAGGACGGTATGCGCGGCTATGCCCAGGCTGAGAGGGTCTGTTTCCATTTTGGGGCGGGGCGTCTCTTCCAGTTTCAGCGTGTGGCTGATCCAGTAGGAAAACGGGCATTCGCCGTAGGCTTCCAGCGCGGTGGGACTCCAGGCCCTGACGCGGCCGCGCAGCAGCTCCAGCAGGTCCGGGTCCTGGATGAATCCCGCGTAGGCGGGCGCCATGGCCAGCAGTTCGGGTTGGTCCAGAGGCGTTTCCTGCCGGACGTTTTCGACGATCACGCGGGAAAAGATGGACGCCATGAGTTCGGGATATCGATGAGCCAGAAAACGGCCCACCCGCAGCGCGTTTTCATCGGGGCCCTGGGTGAGGCGGAACAGGGTTTTGTTGATAAGTTCCTGCAGTTGAAAGGCGCGGGAAAACGGCTGGCGCAGACTCATGATGGGGGGCGTTTCGACCACGGTTTCGGCCGGCGCCTCCGGGTTTACGGCCTGCAGCACGTCTTCTATGAACGGAGAACGGAGCAGTTGGCCGCCGCCGAGGTCGACCCCCGGATAGGAAAAGACGATCCTGTTTTGAGCGGCGCCGGAAGCGAGCAGGAACAGCAGCGCGTCCTCGTCGCGCTGGTCCGCGGCCAGGGAGAGCGGCCGCCTGCCAAGTTCCTTTTCGGGTTCATGGCTCAGATAGCGTTCGGCGTACAGTTTGTTGAAGGCGCGGCGCTCCTTTTCCCGCAGAAAGGGGTGCGGCGGCGTTTTCCGAGGGAATTCGCCCTCGATCAGCCCGCCGATATAGGCGGTGTGAAAGCGGTGTCCGGCGGAGTCTTCCGCGCTGAGAACGCGGACGCAGTTGCGGTCGCTGCGGACCGGCTGGGGGATGTTCAGTTCGTCCAGCGCCAGCAGCAGCATGTTTTTGCACAGCTTGTACGCGCCTCTGACGGAGAAGGTTCCGACGCGCCGGATTTCGTCTTGCAGGGTGTCCAGAACGTAGCGCAGCTGCCGGTAGGCCATGGAGTCCCGGTACAGCGCGCCGAACGGCAGGCAAGGGTTCAGCGCCTTTTCCAGCCCCATTATCTCCAGAATCCGTTCGTATTGCGCAAAAAAATCGGCCGTGTTTCCCACACCTGCGAGCCGTTCCAGTTCCGCGAGGAAGGACACCGCCGGTATCCTGAATTTTTCCAGGGCGCGGATTTGGTCCGCGTCCGCTTCGTCCGCCAATCCCGCAAAGTTTATGCGCGCCTCCAGCCGGCGGTCCCACACCCGCGAGCCGCCCTGAATTACGCGCAAATCCAGCGCAATACGCTCGATTTCATGAGGCGCCAGTGGGGGCTCTCCATCGGGCCGGTCGAAGATGCGGACATATTCGGAGGTGAACAGTTTGAGGACCTGTTCTCGCTCGAACGACGAATCGACGATATCGAACACGGTCAGGGCCGCCTTTATGAGCGGGTTGGCCCGGAGCGGGTTGCCGCGGCGGAAATAAAAGGGGATTGAAAAGCGGCGGAAGACATCCTCCACGATGGGGCCGTACACGGAAAGATCCCTGAATATCACCCCGATATCAACCGGTTCGCGCCCCTGCTCCAGATCGATGAGTATGCGGGAGGCGATTTCCTCCACTTCCCGGTACCGGCTGTAGGCCTGAAAACAGGCTACGCCCGTGAGCGGCGGGCCGCTCCGCGCGGGCGTGAACAGCCTTTGCAGAAACGCCGCCAGGTCCGGGCTTTCCGGTTCGGCGATCATGGCCCGCGGTTCGATCTGGCCTTCATAGGAAGTCAGCGCCTCTATTTTTTTCCAGGATGCGTCCAGGCTGAAAAAGGACCTGTTTTTTTCTTCAAACAGGGGGAGGCGCAGCGTTACCTTTACGCGTTTGCCCAGTTCAAAAAACAGTTCAAAGGAGAACGGGTTGATCCGCCGCAGGTCGAGAAAATGGATTTCATGGACCGCTTCCAGAATCGGAAAGCGCTGTTGGGGATCGCGGAGCCGGTCCAGCAGGAGCGCAAAGGGATCGTAGGCGTCGATCAGCCCCAGGGCCCGCTTTTTTTCTTCAAAACCCCGGTACAGGTCGCTCAGTTCCCGGATTTTTTGCGGATTGGCGCCCAGAAGCGGCGCAATGGCGCTCCACGCTTCGCAGCCCACCAGCGCGGATTTGAGTTCATTGAAGAAATCGGCCAGAGCCCGCGCGAATCCCGCGGACAAAGCGATCCGGCCAAAATAGGAGTCGCCCTTTTTCTGGTAATAGTCGGAGATGACCCGGCTCAAAATGAACTGTTCGGTGGACTGGCTGACCGCGCGGCCAGGGAGATCGAGTTCGGCCATGAGCTCATGGACAAACGCGGCAAAACTGAAAATAGAGCCGACGCCCGCCACGCCTTCGGGCGCGTCAAACGCCGCCTCCAGACGCAGCTCTTCCGCTCTCAGGGAGGTTGGCGCAATATACAGGTTTTGTGACGCCATATCCATGGAAGCCCGCCCTCCAGGCGGCCGGTACAAAGGACGCGGCGCGCAAACGGCCGTTACGACCGGCGCCGCGATCGCATGAAAAGAAACCGTTCTGAATGTATAGCATCAAACAGGCGCTTTTCAAAAAAAAACGAGGCCGCACGGGCCTCGCTTTTGAATTCCTTGAGTGATCGACGGTTAGCAGCAGCTGCAACTTCCGCAGCTTCCGCCGCCGCCGCCCAGGCTTTCCTCGGAAGAAAGCATGAATCCGGTGCGCCCGCCTTCATCGATAAAATCCAGCGATATACCCTTGGCCATGCTGTGCAGGTTCTTGTCCACCACCAGGGTGAAACCGTTTACCTTGACCACGTCGTCGTTATCTTTCGCTTCATCGAGAACCATGGCCAGCGAAGTACCGGCGCAGCCTCCCGACTGAAGGAAAATTCTAATGGGCGTAATTTCCTTATCCTTGAAATAATCCTTCAGGGCCGCTTCAGCTTTTTCGGACATTGAAACCATATTATTTTCCCCTTTCATTTTTTCTATACCAAATATTTGCTATTACACCTCATTTAGTCATAAGAGGCCGTCTTGTCAAATAGTCCCCAACCGCGCCTGATATTTCAAATCCGATGCGAAGCGCTCCGATCCATTCGATTTTCCTATACCGCGCCCCGGCATGCCAGGCTCCCCCTATGCGGCGTCGGCCGCCGCCCGTTGGAGGAGCCGCCCAAAGATTGGGGGAAACGCTATTTACACCGCTCGCTCGCGTCCTTAGCATGGCTATCGATATTTTAAATAGTTGAAACAGAGCCCTAACCACAACAATCGATACATATGCGCCATAATTCCTTAAATTTTTATAAAATATTTGTTCCACACCATTGCAATGGTCAACAAAACCACGCGGAAGATGGAGAAACGACGCAATAGACGAAGCCGACATGGTAGAGCTAATAAATACGGTAACGTATCCGGAGTCGAGAATGAAGCCACGATTGGGGGGGATGATCGAGCGGTGACGCTTAAGTAGAAAAAGCAATAATAACAAAATAAGTACTTAATCAGTTTAAATAAAATTAGAGAGCTAAAATTAGATAAACCCTTAAGTTTTGATAATAATTGTCTTATGTGGCTATCTACATAAAAATAAAAGAATAAATAAAGTTGATAAAATAAAGACATTATAGTATCAAAAAATCAAAAACCTCCATAATCGCGCTCCTCCCTGAGCGGCGAAAATCATATCGCCATAAACGGCTCCTCACAGCCCCGCACAGAACAAAACAGCCTCATCGACGTAATCGGCTCACTATATGTCGAGCCAAATAAGCGTTATTGAAAAGTAAGTTACGTAAGTTTTGCCGAGCCGCCGCGGTTCCGGCTCAACACTCCCGTGAAAACCAACTTTTCTGGGGTCTCGCTTATGACGCCTCTCTCCAAACCACGCCGAATCAGAAGAGATATTCTGTGCGCATTTGCCATCATCGGAGCGTGCTTTTCTACGTCTTCATCGTGGGCGCTGGAGCAAAAAGAGCTTAAGCCCAACATGCAGGTCTCGGTGCGGCCCTTGGATTTAACACGCGCGCCCACTACCAGGGAACTCATCGCGGCGGGGCAATTTGGCGGAGCCCTCTATCCCACCCATGACTTTACCGATAAGGCGGCGGAAGCTGAAATAAACCTCTCCTTCGGAAACGCCATTCAGGCTTGGAACAGGCATGAATACAAAGAAGCGGTGGAGATGTTTAAAGAGCATGTGGCGTTGTACCCGGACAGCCCGTGGGCGGCGGAAGCCACACTGCACGTGGGGTGTGACGCGTACTACCAGGGCCGATACTCAGAAGCCAGATCTATTTTTGAGAGCATAATTGCCGCTGAGTATTCCAAAACGAACGTCGGTCCGAGGATGATGTTAAACAAAGCGCGGCTGAGGTTATCGAACCTGAGTTTTTCCGAAAACGACTTCGATGAAGCCTTAACTTTGTTGCGGGATCTCAAACGTGAGGCGTTGGATTGGAGGCAAAGCACCTATGCTGAGACCTGGATACAACGGTTAACTTTCTATAAGGCCAAACAAAGATCCCTAATGACTTGCGGAGCCCAAGCGCTTGCGCGTGCGATCAAAAAAAAGGGCGATGAGGTTAGTGAAGCAGATCTGTTAACCAGAATTCCGCAAACGGCGAAGGGGTTCTCTCTTTCCGATCTCATCAGTCTCGCAAAAGTCCATGGGTATGAATTAAACGCCAGAAGACTTTCCGCTGACGACCTGCGGAAAATTCCTCTGCCCGCGATCGTACAGTTCTACGGAAGCGCAGGAAGCGGTGGCCATTATTGGGTAGTGGATAGTGTTGACAATAATACCATCGCGCTGTTCGACGCGCAGGGCTTGGTCACCTATCGTCGGAGTCTACCTGATTTCGCGAAACAATGGGACGGGATAGCGCTTATCTTTTCAAGCGGTGAACAGCTTGCGGGAAAAGCGTTGTCGGAAGATGACGCTCAAAGAATCTTTGGCGGGTGTTGCGGAGTTCCTTTGCCGCCTGACGACTTGGGCGATCCCTGCAAGCAAAAATCCGGCGGTCCGGACGGCGCGGGCTCAAGCCCGTGCCCCAATGATTGCGGCGGCTCTGGTGGCCCCAACGGCCCCAGTGGCCCAGGCTTTGGGTCGCCATATTGGAAAGTCAGCATGGTGGGCATAAATTTTTGGATGAATGATATTCCATACTGGTACCAAAACACCGTGGGGCCGTCGGTTGAAATCTCACTGAGTTATAACGCTGAATCGGCTAACAACTACTATGAGCCTTTTGGCAATAAATGGCAGTTTAATTACGCCAGCTACCTTGTAGTCAATACTTTTGGTATCGTTACCGTGTACATGCCGGACGGGCGTCGTGATGAATACAGTCCGGACGGAGAGGGAGGCTATACCCCAAAGCGCCTTAATGTAGTAAATGATCTCACGAACATAGCCGATGACCATTGGGAGTTACGTTTATTGGATGATACGGTGTATGTGTATGATATCCCGCCTGGGACCGATTCCCAGCAGCCTTTTTTGCTGGAGATCCGTGACGCCTATGATCAGGCCCTGACCTTTGGATATACAACGGTTGATTCGGAGGTCAGATTGACCTCGATCACCGACGCCCTAGGGAGAGTAACTTCTTTTGTTTACAATATCGATGGTCTGGTTGAGAGGGTGGACGGACCCTTCGGGAGGTCCGCGCACTTTGAGTATGACGCCGGCCGCAATCTCACGAAGATAACCGACATGGGGGGGTATTGGACCGATTTCACCTATGACCAGGGAAACTATGTCTCGACAGTCTCAAATGCGGTCGGCGCATGGGACATGTATTTCGAGCCGCCCGATTACGAAGATAACGGCGACAATCCATATCCGCCGCCGGGTGGGGTAATGAACGGCAATTACCGCATTACTATCACCGACCCCCTGGGAAACAAAGAAGAATACCATTATGACGGTCTGCTCGGACGTCGCACTCACTATGTAAGTCCCAGGGATTATATTGAATACGATCCGGAAAACCCGGAATATAATAATTATTCCAGCGCGCCCAAAATCATCTATAACATAGATGTTCCGGTCATGCTCTCCAGGGGAGTTATTGGGAGTATTTTTTGGCCAGAAGGTGATCACATATCTTACGCGTATAACGCCTACGGAGAGCTGTTGGGAATAATTAACGATCCCAATATATTTTATGAGCAGTACAGATACTGGTATACCTACAATGAGAAAAGGCGAATTACTTCCGTAAGGATTCTGATAATGTAACGACCAATTTTATTTACGATGAAACCAATCTGGTTGACCTTCTCGAATTACAAGACGGACTGGGATCAATTTATTTTACCTATAATTCAGCCCACGATGTCACATCCATTACCGATCAGCTTAACAACAGGACCACGCTGGCGTATCATCCCAACGGTCTGCTCGATTATGTCATAGAGGGCGCCGGCGAGTTGGATCTTGTAACGGACCTTGAATATTTCAGCACGCCTGACGATCATTTGCTACAAAATGTAAAACAAGGCGGTGTGACGCTGGCCGCTTTTACCTATGACAGCAAGGAACGGATCAGGACGTATACCGATCAATCCACCGGGATTACGCTGACCTATGATTACAACGACCTCAATGATGTGACCAAAATTACCTATCCCGACGGAAAGTATGTTTCTATTGCATACTCCACCGTATTCCCGCACCGGGTGACCGGCGTCAGGGACAGGACGGGCAAGACAATCTCGTATGAATATAACGCGATGGGTGATCTGGTCAAAATAATCGATCCGGACAATATCAACGTGGGCGGCTGGACCGTACGGTACGATTACGACCCCAATAGAAACGTCAGCAAGATAACGGACGTGGAGTATCACGAAACCTCGTTTGAATACGACCTGGACAACACGCTCTCCAAGAAGACCTACGCTGACGGCAAGTTTGAAACGTTCACGCATGAAGACGGCGGCTTTCTCCGGCGATTGAGAACCTGGACCAACGCCCGCGGGGTGACCGCCACCTACACGTATGATGGGAACAATCAACCAGTGTTGATTGAATATTCGGACACCACGCCGGATGTGGAGCTAGTTTATGACGATTATCATCGGCTTGCGGAGCTGAGCGCGGGAACGGAAACCTATCTCTATGATTATTACGCCAATTCTTGGGCGAGAAGCGTTGACGGGCCGTGGGACAATGACACCATTACCTATTATTATGACGCCATCGGGCGATGGGAGAGCGTTGTCCGGCAGGGCGGGCAAACCGTTGACTACGTGTACGACGACCCTCCGGGCAGGTTGTCCCAGATAGCGGTGGGCGCGGGTGTCTATACCTACGGCTATTCGGCGGCCAATCCGGCGGACGACATTGTTAAAACGCTGACCAGGCCCAACGGCGCCGTAACCACCTACGGCTACGACGCTCTGGCTCGACTCACCGACCAGTTTAACCAAACATCGGCCCTGGCGACCATTAACCGGCACGAATACGGCTATGATTCCGTGAACGAACTGCGGTCCAGGGAGACGGTCACCAACGGACCGGTCATCACCGGTTTCCTGGAGGCGAACACCGGTTACACCCACAACAATGTCAATCAGCTCGTCAGTACGGACAATCCCAACCGGAATTATAGCTATGACGACGACGGCAACATGATAACCGGATACACGCCGGACGGTTACCAGTTTACCGCCACCTATGACGCGGCGAACCGCCTCACGGCCGTGGAATACACCGACAGCGCCATGGTGGTTCACCGGACCGAATATGAGTATCATGGCGGCGCGTTTGTGGATCGGATCGTTAAATACGAAGACGCGGCGGTGGTGAGCGATGTCCGCATCGTTTACGACGGGTATCTGCCCGCACAGGAGCGGGACGAGAACAACAACGTGATCCGGGAATACACCTGGGGACTGAGCCACGGCGGTGGTATCGGCGGGTTGCTGGAAGTCAGGCAGGGCGGGCAGACCTACCAGTACCTGTACGACGGCAAGGGGAACGTGGCCGCGCTGGCGGACGGTTCTGAAAATGTGGTGGCGGCCTACGCCTACAGCCCCTTCGGCGAATTGCTCGCCGGCGGCGGTTCGGTAAATCAGCCTTTCGGATTCTCCACCAAGCGCTATGACCCGCAGACCGGCCTTTCCTACTACGGCTACCGGTTTTACAGCCCGGAACTGGGAAGGTGGCTGAATCGTGATCCGCTAGGGGAGGCAGGCGGGATTAACTTGTATGGGTTTGTGGGGAACAGTCCCATTGATTGGATTGATTTTTACGGCCGTTCCCCTAGGGGAACTGATAAACGCTATGATCTTCCAAGAAAGTTCTGGCGTTGGGCGCATAGAAGAGTTAAAGGCAAACGAAAGGAGAATTTCTCCAGAGAGGAAGTAAAAGAACTTTTTGATGAGTGGGAGGATTTGGGAAGACCAGGCCCCGACAGCAAAGGAAAGTATCGAAAAGGTTCATTCCAGTGGTCCACTCCTTTAAATCATGCTGAACGGTGCCCAGATGATTTTGAAAAATTAATGGAAGAACTTACAAAGGGTAAGAGACGCTAATCTATAAAACCGACTACATCATAACTATAGGGCTGAATATATACTACCATAATAGCTTAATTTGGAGAGTTTGATTGAAAACATACTTAGTATCTCTCAATATAATAACTGAAAACGATGTCTCAATAGATGATATACGCCCCATCTTAAAGGATAATGAAGACCTTCACATAGATGTTGAAGAAACTGATTATGGCCTATTATGGAGTATTGAACCGGAAACAGATGAAACAGAGCCCTTGGAAAAGCATATAGAAGCTATTTTGTCTATCGTTTCTAAGGATATGATAAAAAAAATAGAAGCAGTTATTAAAGAAATATATTTAGATATTGCTGTTTTTCAAGGCAACGATTCACTGATGTGTTATCTCAAAATACCTAGTGAATGCATTAAAGCTCTACATCTATTGGATCCTGACATTTATATAGACATACGAACATATTTTGTTGATCTATTTTATAGTGAAGAAGAAAGCAAGCAAACTAAGTAGTCAAGATAAGTTGCGCCATTCAACCTCGCAAGGAGCGATCATGAGCCGGGCGAATCTCCTTTTTTGCAGCGTCATGTTGTTGGTGACCATGTTGGTGACAGTACCCGCCCATTCAGAAGAGATCAATTACAGCTATGACGAACTGGGCCGATTGAAGCAAGTCAGCTATGAAAACGGGTATTTCATCGCCTACAGCTATGACGCGCTCGGCGCCCGGGTACAGAAAATTGTCCAGTCCTTTGACATTCAGGTAACGGAACTCGGGGCGGTACCCTGCGCCCGGCCGGGGGGAGAAGCTATCCTGAGCGCGCAGATAACCAATAACAGCGGGACGGCGCTGCAAACGGGCGACGAACTGGCGTTTTGGGTGGAGGGGCCCGGCCTGACCGGCGGCTGGGTGGGGTCCGTATCCGTGGCGGGGCTGCCATCGGGCGAGTCCGATTGGTATTCGGCGGGCTGGGCCATTCCCGCTGGCCGCGAAACCGGCGTCCATACCTATCGCGCGCAAGCGTGGCGGGGAGCCGCGGCGCTTTCGCCTTTGAGCGCAGCCCGGAATTTTACGGTAACCCTGAAGCCCTGCGCGACCACATTGGAATCTCCCACCGGCGACATCCGAACACTCGCCCCCCCTATACCTGGAACGCCAACAGCGCATCAACCTGGTATTATCTGTGGGTAAGGGATCTGGCAACCGGCCTCGACATAATAAAGAGGTGGTATCAGGCGTCAGTGGTGTGCTCCGGGGAAACCTGTGAGACAACCGACCCCACCACTTTGAGTGAGGGACCGTACCGGTGGTGGATCCAAACCTGGAACTCCAGTGGGTACGGCCCGTGGAGCGCGCCCATGGATTTCGCCGTGGTTGCGGAGCCGCCCGCGCGGCCAACGCTTATCTCTCCCACGGGAACCGTGTATAATCCCATTGTCACCTATACCTGGAACGCGGTGGCCTGGACCACGCAGTATCAGTTGTGGGTCAATGACGCGGATGGCGTTAGAGTTCTTCTGCGAACATATGCGGCGTCCGATGTGACCTCCGGCTCAACCTGTTCGATCACCGAGACGGAGCCGCTCGTCGCAGGAACCTACCGCTGGTGGATCCGTGGCGGAAACGAGTTCGGTTGGGGCGCCTGGAGCGCGCCTCTGGCTTTCACCGTGGTGAACACGCCCGCGGCGACTACCCTGATTTCTCCCTCAGGGACCATCTCGGACCCCACGCCCGAATATGCATGGAACGCGGTCTACGGCTCAACCTGGTATTTGCTATGGGTAAACAATTCCAGCGGCGTCAACGTCATACAAAGGTGGTACTCGGGGGCGACGGTATGCGCCGACGGGACGTGCGCGGCGGAAGATCCGGTCTCTCTGACCCCTGGAACGTATAGATGGTGGGTTCAAACCTGGAACACCAATGGGTACGGCCCGTGGAGCGAACCCCTGGACGTCACCTTGACCGAATAACCGCTGGCGGTTTTTAGTTTTACGGGAGGGAACTTTTTTCAAAAAGTTCCCTCCACAAAATTCAAAATCGACACTCGCTAAAGGAAGGGCAGCCTTATGTTCATAAGGCGCGCCCCGCGAATAACGGGATCTGCGAGGGGATGGGAGTCCCCCGCATGTTTTTTTGCTTTCGGCGCCAGCCGAAAGGTGAGCCATTCGTGTTTCCGAAAACCAGAATTCGCAAACGGAACGGCCACAAAGAAAAACGGGGTTTCAAAAGCTCAAAACCCCGTTCTCTCAATCAAATTTTCGTAACAAAAATTATCAGCAGCTGCAAGACGATCCGCAGCTTGATCCTCCGCCGCCAATGGGCATTTCGGAGCTCACGCTGAAACCGGAACGCATTCCCTGCTGGATGTAGTCGATGGTTATTCCCTTGGTCATATCGTGCAAATTCTTATCCACCACGAGTGTAAACCCGTTAACCTTAAAAACATCGTCGGCGTCGTTAGGTTCATCCAGAACCATAGCAAGCGATGGACCGCCTCACCCGCCGGATTGCAGGAACACCCGGATGGGGGTAATCTCCTTATCCTTAAAATAATCCTTCAGCACTTCTTCTGCTTTTTCAGACACGGTGATCATCGTCTTCTCCTTTCAAGGTATCTATATTCCAATGTTTAGTCATAAAAAAAGGTAATGTCAACCGGACCGTATGTAGCATACATCGACAAAAGCTCCCTAAACATTACCATATATGTTTGCTTGACAGGGCCTTGCCGCTCTTGCAAATGGTATAGAGACATCTTATAAGAAACGGCGCCAAAAAAACGGACGATTTTCGCTTGTGGCGCCGAGGTTGCCATTTACAGGAAATATCACGGGTCCCGGTCCAGGCAAAAAAAATTTTCCGGGACGATAAAATTTCTAGATTTTCTTAACAATAATAGGACAAAGTATGAATATAATACATCCTACTGCGGTAGTCGATCCGCAGGCCCAGCTGGACGACAATATTGAAATCGGCCCGCACGTGGTCATTGAAGAGCATGTCAGCATCGGCCGGGGCACGCGCGTTCTGGCTCTGGCCCACCTGAAAGGCCATACAGCTATCGGGCGCGGCAACGTTATCCACGCGGGCGCGGTAATCGGCGAAGATCCGCAGGATCGCGCGTTCAAGGGCGAGCCGAGCTATGTGACCATTGGGGACAACAACATTTTCCGCGAAAACGTGACGGTGCACCGGGGCACGGCGCCGGGTTCCAGCACGGTGGTGGGCAATGATAATTTTTTCATGGTCAACGCTCACATTGCGCACAACAATGTCATCGGGAACCGGGTTACCATGGTCAATAACAGCTGTCTGGCCGGGTACGTGGATGTGGCCGATTTCGCCACCATAGGGGCCTATTGCTCGGTGCATCAGTTTTGCCGCGTGGGCGCGCACGCCTTCATGAGGGGCTACAGCAGGGCGAGCCGCGATGTTCCGCCGTTTTGCATCATCGATGAACTGCACGTGGTCAGGGCGCTGAATATCGTGGGACTCAGACGGGCGGGATTTTCCCCGGAACGGCTTTCCGCGCTGAAACGGGCGTTTTCCATGCTGTTTCGTTCCGGCGGCAATCTCAAAATAAGCATGGAGCAGGTTGAGCGGGAAGTGGATGAGACCGAGGATATACGCTATCTGCTCGATTTTATCCGCGCGTCGAAAAAGGGCGTCGCGGTGGGCAGAAAATCGTCAGGCTCGCGGGATGACGAAGAATGATCGTTTGTGGAAGCAGTTGTGTGTAGAAGCGGCATTACCTGGCGAATGTGAGTTTCGCGTGGGCGCTGACGGGGCGCCATGGACATGGCGCTCATAATGAGCCGCATATAACGACAGCCGGAGTGTATGGGGTAGAACACGTGGACGAAAACAGACGCGCCGAGTGGCTTGAAAAAAAATACCGGTCGATAATGAAAGGTCTCAAAGATTTCATTATCGAGTGTGACAGTTCGGGCCGCATCCTCGATGTGTATGGGAACTGCCGGGCAACGGGCTATGACGAACACGAACTCGTCGGACGACGCTTGGATATTCTTTTCGGGGGACAACCGCTCCTCGGGCAGTTCGTCCAATTCGTGAAATCGGCGAACCAGGGCGAACGGATCTTCAGCGCCAAAATTCAACGCAAGCGCCAGCCGGCGCTCTTTGTGGCCGTCTCCTTCCGCAGAATTCCCGCGAATACGGCCAAACCGATTTTTTCTCTGGTTATTCGAGACATTACCGAGCGGTTAAAGCTGGTTCAGCAGAACCGTCAGATGACCATAAAAGTGCGCCAGAGCGAAAATCTGGCGCATGTGGGTTCACTGGTGCAGGGTCTGACTCATAACCTCCAGGGGCCGTTGACCGCCATTCTGGGAAGGGCGCAGATGCTTTCCCTCAAGTATGCGGGGGAACGCGAGCTGAACGAGATTATGCACGCGGCCCGGACCATGGCCGAAAATATAAAATCCCTGCTGTTCAAGTTCAGGGGCGAGCAGCAATTCACGGAACAGGATCTCGATCTGAATGAAGTGCTCCGTTCGGAACTCCGCCTGCTGGAGGCGGACCCGTTTTTCAAGCATCAGGTGGGAAAAGAGTTCCGATGGGCGGAAAATCTGCCGCGTATCAAGGCGGTGTACGGCGATTTCAGCCAGATCCTGGCCAATGTCCTGCGGAACGCGCTGGACGCCATGCGGGAATCGCCGGACAAGAAACTGACCATTTCCACGGAGCAGAGCGACGACCGGATCATCGTGACCATAGCCGATACCGGAACCGGAATAGATTCGAAAGACCTGGATAAGATCTTTGATCCTCATTTTACCACCAAGCCCCTGGGCGGAGAGGGGATTGACGACAACATTTCCGGACTCGGGTTGGGACTGGCGAGCGTCAAGGAACTGCTGGCGCCCTACAAGCCCGTGTTCAACGTGACGAGTTCCACGGGGGGCACGGTTTTCCAGCTTCTCATCCCCTGCCAGAGGCTGGAGGACATCGACGAGCATGAGCTGATCGAGCGCGTCTATTCCAGAATGGGTTCGGTGATCGAAGACACCATTCACCTGCCCACCATACCCAATATTCTGTATGAAGTCCTGGACGCCACTCATTCGGATATGTCGTTGAGCTGTCTGGCGCCGCTGGTGGAAAATGACTACTCGCTGGCGGAGAAGATTTTCAGCATCGTCAATTCGGCTTATTACAGCCTGGTCCGCCCCATATCCGATTTGAGCCAGGCCTTCGGCTACCTGGGGCTGGAAGAGGTGCGGGACATTTGCTTCAGCCTGTTGTCACAGCAGATTATGCTTTCGCAGAAATCCAGGCGGTACATACAGCGTTTGTGGGGACATTCCCTGACCACGGCCATCGTGACCAAGCAGATGATCACCCACCTGGGGAGACCCGTGGAGTACAGCTATCTCACGGCCCTGTTGCATGACGTGGGGCAGATTATTCTGCTGGCCAACAGTGAGGTTCTCACCGTAACCGCGGCGCAGCCGGAACCCGAGGACCTGATGAATCGTATCGACGAATACGACCGCTTCCGTATAACGCATGACGCGGTGGGAAGCTGGTTCCTGCGGGAAAAAACCCGGCTGCCCGACGCCATGCGGCAAGCCATAGAGGACCACCACAAGTACCCCTCTCCCGAAAGTCCGGAACTCACCAAATTGATCGCCCTGGCGGACCGTCTGGCCTGGGACCTGGACAGAACGGGTCTGCCGTCACAGGAATCGATTGATCTGGGAACGAGCCTGTGGGGTTTCGACCGGGAGGAGATGGAGTCCATAACCGCCGAATCCCTGGAATCCGTGAACCGGATCAAGGACTACTACAGAATCAACTCCTGACGGAAAAAGCCCGGCCCCGGGCGCGTCCGTTTCACGGGAGCGCCGCGCCTCCAAGGGGGCTTTTTAAAACTCGCCGTGTCAGGATTTGCGCTTGGGAGGCCTGATAATGGTTCGAGCGGGATGGTAGCCCGCCGGAACGGTTATGGTGGGGGTTACCAGGCATCGCTTGCCCATGACGGTCCCCGGACTGGTAACCGAGTTGCAGCCGGTTTCAACGCCGTCTCCCAGAATGGCCCCGAATTTTCGGAAATCCACCATTATTTTTCGATCTTCATAGGTTATGGCGATGGGCTTGTCCACAATCTTCAGGTTGGCCAGTTTGGTCCCCGCGCCCAGGTTTACCTCCCTGCCCAGAATGGAGTCGCCAAGATAGGCGAAATGGCCGGCCTTGGCTCCATCCAGCATAATCACGTTCTTCGCTTCCGTGGTATGACCGACCACGCACTTTCGCCCGATCAGACAACCGCCCCGCAGGTAGGCGCCCTGACGCGCCTCGGTCTGTTCGCCGAGTATGGTGGGGCCCTTGATCAGCGCGCCCGGCTCCACCACGACCCCCGGACGCAACTGGATGTTGTCGTCCATCAAGGCGGCGCCGGCGTAAACCACGACCGCGCCTTCCAGGACCTGTCCATCTTCTCCGCGGACAATGAACTTCCCCTTGGTCGCGTCACCCGGCTCCAAAACAAAACCCCTATCCAGAACACGGCCATTCCAGATCACATGGGTTTTGGCGAGAACCTCTCCCTGTTTGCGCAGGTCCGCCACGTTGGGTTTTATGATGTCATTGATATACTGCTTGATCCGGGGCAGCGCGTCCCATACGTACTCCACGCTCTCAAGAAGCGGCGCCGCGGTCTGACCTACCAGATCGAAAAAAAGAGAAGACGCGAACATAAAACCTCCGTTTTGAATCGCAATACGCTATTTCAGGCTCTTGAGGGCGGCCCTGAACTGTTCGGTCCCGGCTTTTTCCAGGAGTTCGTACAGGAACATTTCCGTGGAACCGATGACCGCTCCGCCTCCGCCGGCCCGGTCGATTCCCAGGGCGCAATTTTCTTCCGTGCGGGAGCTTACGGCGTCGGCGGCCACAAAGAAATCGAAGGTCTCCAGCCCGTCAAGAACCGTCTGGCTTACGCAGACGTGCGACTCCACGCCGGCGGTAATGATCTGCGAAACGCCGAGACCGTCAAGGGCTTGTCTGAACCGGTCGGACCCGAAACAGGAGAACTCCACTTTTCCAATGGGTTGGACGTCCGCCAGCGCCTGCTGGATAGCTTCGTTGGTGGGTCCCAGCCGCTCCGGGTTCTGTTCGGTGGCCAGTATGGGCACGCCCATGATCTTGCATACGTCGATGAGCTTCAAGGCGTTCGCTATGATTTCCTCCGTACGCGACATCACGTTCAATAACTTGTCCTGAAAGTCTATCAGCAAGAGCGCGCTTTTTTGGGGCGAAACAAGCAGCGGAGATCGTGTGTAACTCGCCATGTCTTCTCCTTTTGCGGCACTAACGGGTTATTGGGAAAACAACCGAGCGCATTACACCCTATCGGCCCCTCTAAATCAAGACCAGAACAAATACTTGCCAACTCCCGGTTATCGTATTAGTGTTATCGGATTATGCAACAAACGCAAAACACGGCAGGTGCGCATATGGAACTTGTGAAGTACACCATAATCGATGACACGCCTATCGGCGCCGTGGGGGTGGCGGCGACCGCAAAAGGCGTGTGCAACATCTCCATGTCCGTAAAGGACGAAGAGGATTTTCGCCTGCGCGTTGAGGATTCCATGGGCGACGCGGAACTCGTCAGAGATGACGAAGCGGTGGCCCCGTGGGCGGAGCAGATCCGCGAATACTTGCGGGGGACCAGAAAAACCTTTGAAATGGAATTCGATCTGCGCGGGGTGTCGCCTTTTCAGGACAAGGCGCTACGGGCCGCGGCGCGTATTCCCTTCGGAGAGGTCCGTACCTATGGAGAAGTGGCCCTCATGGCCGGAAGCCCCGGCGCCGCGCGAGCGGTGGGTACGGCCATGTCGCGTAACCCCGTGCCCCTCCTCATACCCTGCCACCGGGTAGTCGCCGCCAACAGGCTGCTGGGGGGATTTTCGAGCGGCTTGCACAACAAGAAAACGCTCCTGCGCCATGAAGGCGTGGCCCTGCGAGGTATGTGACCGGAATAGCTTCGATTGCCGCAGCAAAACTCATTTCAGGCGTGAATCTCCGCGATTGCGCGATTTTTCCTCTACCCGGCTCGATGAGCCGTATTCTATTGGTATGGACTTAACACTATGAAAATTCTGGACTTCCATCTGCATGTGGGTACGCGCGACAACTGGAACCCGTGGGTCATGGAGTATTTCGCCGCGCAAAACCCCTACTATACCGAACATTTCTCGGATTCGGTCACGCCCCCGGACATTGTTTCCTATCTGGCTTCACAGGGTATCCAAAACGCCGTTATGCTTTCCGAATACGCTCCCAAAGCCACCGGTGTGGTGACCAACGAATTTACGGTGGAGTTTTGCCGGGGGCATGAAAAACTGATTCCCTTTGGCGCTCCGTGCCTCTATTCCGACATCCCCTACGCCCAGCAGGCGGAGGAAGCCATCGTGAAGCTGGGGGTCAGGGGATTCAAGATGCTGCCCACGTACTCCTATTTCTACCCGGACGACCCCAAACTTTTTCCCTTTTACGAAGTGTGCCGGGACCGCGGCGTGCCGCTGCAGTTTCATACCGGCGCCTCCATTTTCAAAGGTTCGCTCGTCAAATACGGCGATCCGCTCTTTATCGATGAAGTGGCGGAGCTGTTTCCCGGCCTGAAGATCGTGCTCGACCACGGCGGCAGGCCGTTCTGGTATGACAAGGCGGGATGGATGCTGACGCGCCATCCCAACATTTACGTCGGGATCACCGGCGTGCCGGCCAAACGTTTGCTGGAGTATTTTCCCAAGCTGGAGCATTACGCCGACCGGTTCGTGTTCGGCAGCGATTGGCCCGGTGTGCCCGACATAGCGTCCTATGCGGAACGGGTGGCCAGGCTGCCGCTTCCGTCGAGGATAATCGAGATGATCCTGTGGGACAACGGCGCCGGATTGCTGGGCCTGTAGGCGCCGCCGGAGAGACGATGGAAACCCGTTTTATCCTGCTGAAAGCGATTTATGAGGTCTATGAAGAGTTCGCGGGCGGAGCGCGGTGGGCGTGCCAACCGGGTTGCGATTCCTGCTGCACCCTGCACGTGACCGCCACCACCCTGGAGGCGGAATATCTGATTCAAGGCCTGGATGAAGCGCGACTGGAACGGGTCCGCGCGTCGGTCGAAAGAACCGGCGGAAACGGGATTTTCCGGCCTCTGCTGACCACCAACGCGCTGGCGCGTCTGTGCCTCAACCGGATCGAACCGCCGGAGGACGAGCCGGGGAGCGCCCGGGGTTCGTGCCCCCTTCTGAAAGAGGGGTTGTGCTCCGTGTATGAGGTCAGGCCGTTCGGATGCCGTCTCATGGTTTCACAGACGCCGTGCCATCGGACCGGCGCGGCCATAGCGCCGCCGGAACTGGTGACGGTCAACGTGGTCACGCAGCAGATCATCGAACATCTGGACCGGGGAGGCCGCTTCGGCAATATGCTGGATGTGTTGAAATTTGTGTGGCGCGGGCCGGAAGCGCAACCCGCGCTGGCGCTCAGCGAGCCGCTGCCCGGCTATCTCGTGCCGCCGGGCCACATGGAGTACGCGAACGAATTTCTGCGCCTGCTTTCCGGCAAACAGACCTCGGAGGGGGCGTTCGGCAAGGTGTTTGGAGAACGATGAACCGGGCGCATGGCGTCCGGGGACGGAGTCGATTTTGAATTTGCGGGAGGGAACTTTTAGGGAACGTGGTTATTGCTTTTACTCCGAAATAGTGTTTCCCACCTGCGAGATGATGTCAATCTTGCTTGGTCGCATTTGTCTGCGCTGTCATCCATGCGCGCTCAGGCGCCGCCTCTCATTTCGAGCGCAGCGAGAAATCGCTTACGGGGGGCGCGGGGGGAGAGATTCCCCCGCTGTATGTATCAACCCTCATCCCGGCCTTCTCCCAGAGGGAGAAGGAGACCATGTACGCCTTTTCGGAGTTAACGACATAGCCACATTCCCCAAAAGTTCCCTCCCACAAAATCCAAAATCGACAGCCTCTTGACGGGAGGGGCCGGGGCAGGGCGCAAATCTGTCCACTATTGCGAAGATAGGGCGCCACCTTTCATCCCCATCCTTGGCGCATTATTGAATTCCCATCGACAATCTTGTTGACAATGAGCCTTCAGCCCGACGGTCTCCCTTGAAAACCTGTCTGTGACCATAAGCCGGCGAGGGAGACGCCTCGCGGAAGATCGCACGATTAACGGCGGCGCGTCTCTCCCTTTCCGGCGCATGGAAACGCTATTCGACTTATGGGCAAACGTAAACAACGGGAAAAGGGTGGCTCTGGCATATGCCGATAGCGCACGGTTCTTAGGCGGATGGCTTACGTTTCGGCGCCCGAATGTGAAAATCGCCGCGTGGAGGAGTGATCAGACTACGCTACCGCTAAAGATTCCGCTCATATGGAACGATATAGAGTAACAACCTAGCTGCTGGAGCGGAATAAGGAGAGCGACGTGAAAAAAGTGATATGGATCCTCTTGATGTTTCTTGCTGTTGGAATTTCGGGATGCGGGGACAGCGACAGTCCCTCTACTCCGTCTATCGAGGTCGCTTTTAATGACATACCATACCCTACCGAGGAATTTCTCCGCATCGGCTATACCCTAAGCACATGGGAATATGAAAAAGATAATCTTGAACTGCAGAAGATAATCGTCCTGGACGGCGATACCCATGAGGAGCTATTCATCATCGAGAAGGAAAACCTGCCCAAGATATACAAAGACCCCCTTCCGCCGGACGAATTTTTCGTATGGCCCACGCTGACAAGCTATTATCTGTCAATTCAGCTTCCCATTCCCCTTGGGGCGACACCGCCCGAGACCGTATTTCATAAATTTGTCTTTAAAAATGTGGTTACCCAGGAAGAAAAGGCCGTCGAAGGTGGTCTTTTTTCCCCGAGAATCAATGAATCGCCGGTGGTAATTTCATCGCCGCTGAAAAGAAAGAATCTGGTTTTTGCAAACCAGTCAACCATGGGTTACCATTTTTATGTGCTCATCTTTACGGACAGCGATATCTTCACCCCCGAGCGCTATGCGTTCGACACAATTGAACTGAATGATGAGCTGACGAGTATGTATGAAGGCGACCCGAAAGTGAACGAGTCTTACTTTAATTACGGCAGTACGCTTTACGCCGTCGCTGATGGCGTTGTTGTTCGGATTCAGGACGGCCTGCCGGAAAATCACGGGGACGCTCAAGACGTTACATTCAATTCGCTGATGGAATACGCCGGCAATTTTCTGGCGCTCGATATCGGCGGAGGGAGATACGCCTATTACTGCCACTGCATTCCGGGGTCGTTTCTTGTCGCCGAGGGAGATAGCGTAAAGGAAGGGGACCCGATAGCCCGACTTGGAAATTCAGGCAACTCCACGGCGCCTCATCTGCACTTTCAGATCAGCGACGGGCCGGTAATTTTTTCATCCAAAGGCATTCCTATTGTGTTGAAAGAATATATCAAAACCGGTGAGTTCAGCGAAATTACGTCTGTCGTCCTGCCGGATGAACGTTTCAGCGGCGCAATGATGGAGCAAGCAACCGTTTTCAGAGTTGATTGAATTGACCGGGAGTCAGGGACGCGTCGTTCGCTTCCCTGACCTGCCGCGACCTCACGGTATTGGAAGCGATGGTGGTCAAGTTGGTCGCCTGCGTCCCCGAGGTATGGTGGAATGAAGGTATCGTTGAATTCCTTTTTATAATCAAGGCTGTCCAAAATATAAAAGGCTATTCGCTGAACTAAATTTCAGCATGGTATGGCGGCCTGAGGCGCCTTTCTGAAATCAGGTCGCCGGTTTTAAAATGCGCTGTCCGGGAGGGAGGGGCCTTTTTTGCAAAAAAGGGCCCTCCCAAATTCAATCAAGGGCCAGTCAGTCCTATGCGGTCCGTCCGGACTTCAGCGTTCCCCGCCCTACCGCCACCAGGGAGGCCACGGCCAGCAGCGCAATCAGGATGAACACGCCCCACTCGCTCAGCGTGGGGATGTTCCGCGTGGTCGCCGGTTGGGCCAGTTCCAAGGAAAAAACCATGCCGATACCGTTGGCGCCGCCCATCCCGGTCATGCCATAAAGCGCGAAGCCGTCGCTGAAAAGGGCGCCATACGGAAGCATCCCGTCTTCCGGGGGCCCGGCAAACTCGTGCAGCAGCTCATATCCCGACCCGTCGGTATTGATTTTGAAAATGACGCCGACATTGCTGTCCCCGCCGTCGCGAGCCATGCCGTAAAGGGAGGAGCCGTTCAAAACGAGGGAACCATACGGCTGGGCGCCGTCGGTAGCTCCACCGGCAAACTCGTGCAGCAGTTGATATCCCGAACCATCGGTATTGATCTTGAAAATCACGCCGACGTTGCTGTCGCCGCCGTATACTGTCATGCCGTACAACGCGGAGTCGTCACCGATGATCGAGCCGCTCGGATTCGCGCCATCGTCCGCTCCGCCAACAAACTCATGCAGCAGCTCATATCCCGACCCGTCGGTGTTGATTTTGAAAATCACCCCAAGATTGTTGTCGCCGCCGCGCGTCGTCATGCCGTAAAGCGTGGAGCCGTCCAGAAACAGGGAGCCATCCGGCTCGAGCCCGTCGTCCACTCCCCCGGCAAACTCATACAGCAGCTCAAATCCCGACCCGTCGGTATTGACCTTGAAAATCACGCCGTGGTTGCCGCCGCCGCCGTAAACCGTCATGCCATAGAGCGCGGAACCGCCGCCTATAAGACCGCCAAGCGTGGGGAACGTCCCGTCGTCCGCGCCGCCGGCAAAACTGTGCAGGACGGAGTACTGCGCCGATCCGCTTGCGGGAAACGCGATCAGAACCAAGATACCCAGAAACAAACAATTGGAAAAACGCCGCATTACACTCCTCTCGTTGATCAGATAATGTTTTGGGATTTCTAATAATCCGGCGGGGACACTGCGCTGATTTCTTTCAGACGCTCCGCAGGATCAGCCAACAAGCAAATCGGGAAGATACCATGGCGGAAGAAGAATATCATGTATGAATATCGATTAAACAGTAAAGAAAATATGCTTCATGATGAAAAAAGGCGTTTTGTTATCTGCTTTAGGTTCGTTACCAGGGAAAAAAGGAGGATTTCGTAAAGCATGTTCGTTTTTCCGGCGCGGAAGATCGACAAGAAGAGGTTATGCAAAAAATCTTAACGCTCCGACCTAAAAAGGCAAAACCTTGCGCGGCAGTCACGCCTCGCAGGCCACCATGAATGGACACAATTTGGACGCTTCGCGTCACTGCCCGGCTTGATCGGCCAATCCGGATTTTCAGACGTCAAAAGAGAGTCGTGTGGGGGATTTTCATCCCCCACGCCCCCTGTGAGAGATTTCTCGCTGCGCTCGAAATGAAAACACTCTTGCCTGAAATGCTCCTGCTTTCAATAGCGTAAAGTTTTTCAAGGTGGGCTTGGGAGGGAGCTTTTTTCAAAAAGCTTTCTCCCATAAAATTCGAACTCAACAGCCTCCTCGTCGATGAAGGGGCCAGGGGGGAGGGCGCAAGTCTGTTCATTCTTGCGAAGACAGGGCGCCTACAGGGCTCTACAGCCTTATCCGATCATGAATAGGGTAAACGCCTTATTGGATAGATGAACCGGCTCTTTTAAACTAATTCTGATTGAGCTTTTTTAGCGCGCGGCTGATCACCCGAACAGCACAAGGGAGATATTATTATGAGTGACAAGGAGAGCAAACCCACAACAACCGATGCGGGTATACCTGTGGCCAGCGACGAGTATTCGCTCACCGTAGGCCCGGACGGGCCCATTCTGCTGCAGGACCATTACCTGATCGAACAGATGGCCAATTTCAACCGGGAGCGGATTCCGGAGCGCCAGCCCCACGCCAAGGGCTCCGGGGCCTTCGGCTACTTCGAAGTAACCAAGGACGTCAGCGCCTACACCAGGGCCGCGGTGTTCCAGCCGGGCGTGAAGACGGACACCCTGATCCGCTTCTCCACGGTGGCGGGCGAACGCGGCAGCCCGGACACCTGGCGCGACCCCCGCGGCTTCGCGCTGAAGTTCTACACCACCGAGGGCAACTACGACATGGTGGGGAACAACACGCCGGTGTTCTTTGTCCGCGATCCCATGAAATTTCAGCACTTCATCCGCTCCCAGAAGCGCCGCGCCGACAACGGCCTGCGCGACCACGATATGCAGTGGGACTTCTGGACCCTGTCGCCCGAATCGGCCCACCAGGTCACCTGGCTCATGGGCGACCGCGGGATCCCCAAATCCTGGCGGAACATGAACGGCTACTCGAGCCACACCTACATGTGGGCCAACGCGGCCGGAGAGCGCTTCTGGGTGAAGTACCACTTCAAAACCGACCAGGGCATCGAATGCCTCACCCAGGCGGACGCCGACCGGATCGCCGGAGAAGACGCCGACTACCACCGCCGCGACCTGTTTGAAGCCATCAAGCGGGGGGATTACCCCAGTTGGACGCTGAAAGCGCAGATCATGCCCTTTGCGGAGGCCGAAACCTACCGGTTCAACCCCTTCGATCTGACCAAGGTATGGCCGCACAGCGACTACCCGGTGCACGAAGTCGGCCGGCTGACCCTGAACCGCAACCCCACCGATTTCCACACCGAAATCGAACAGGCGGCCTTCGAACCGAACAACCTGGTGCCGGGAATCGGCCCCAGCCCGGACAAGATGCTGCTGGCCCGCCTCTTTTCCTACGCCGACGCCCACCGCGCCCGCCTGGGGGTCAACTACAAGCAGATCCCGGTCAACCGGCCCAAGGCGCCGGTGCACAACTACAGCAAGGACGGGGCCATGCGCGTCATCAACGTCACCGACCCCGTGTACGCGCCCAACTCAAAGGGCGGCCCCAAGGCCGACAGCGAGCGCTATCGCGAGCGGGAAGTGTGGAACGCCAGCGGTGAGTTTATCCGCGTCGCCTACACCAAGCGCAAGGACGACGACGACTTTGTACAGCCCGGGAACCTGGTGCGCAAGGTCATGGACGACGCGCAGCGCGACCGGCTGGTGTCCAATGTGGTCGGACACCTCAAAAAAGGCGTGACCGAACCCGTGCTGCAGCGCGCTTTCGAATACTGGCGCAACATCGACAAGGAAATCGGCGACCGCATCGCCAAAGGCGTAAAAGGCTGATCGATTCGAAACCCTCTTGAACATGGGAGGACCCTTTTGGGAAAAAGGGTCTCTCCCATACCCACCCCCAAAACCTGAAAATCTTGGACGCCCCGACAACATTCTGATCTGTCTGTCATTTCGAGCGCAGCGAGAAATCTCTAAAGGGGGTCCGGGGGAAGCGATTCCCCCGCCATAATTATCAACCTTTTGTATCGTCGCGCTTACACCCAGGGAAGGACGTTCCGATGCCGGACAAGCTCCCCATACGGAGCGTCCGCCCCGGCCGGAATGGTGGCCAGCCAGACTATATCCACCGCCCCCTGAGCCGGACTCTGCGCCGACGACATGTCGTCAAACCAGGGCCGCGACGCGTCCGTATCGATCAACCCCGGACAGACCGCATCGATCAGGACGCCTCTTCGTGACGCCTCCTCTTTCATAAGGCGCGCCATGATCTTGGTCGAAGCCACCTGCGCGACCTTGGACGGAACATTGATCCACGCCGGCCAGTGATGGGCTTCCGCCTGACCCGTTTCCACCAGACGGACGTACTCGTCCATGAGCCGTTCCATGTCTTCCAGCGACCGCGTCGTGACATCGAACTTGTCGTGGAGAATAGAGGGGAGGTTGCGCAACGATCCGAACCCGCTGGCCACCACCAGAAAACGCGCGTTGTCCCTTAACAGCGGCCCGAACGCGCGGATCATCCGGTGCGCGCCGTAGTTGTTGGTGTTCACGAACAGCGCCACCTGTCCGGACTGCGGAATGTCGCGGGAAATCCTGGACGCCGCGTTGGAAATGACGATGTCCACTCCCCCGTGACGCGTCCGGACGGTTTCAGCCAGCGCGGCCACGCCGGCGTCCTCCGTAACGTCGAGCAGATGGAACTCGGGGAAAAGTCCGCGTTCATTCAGGCGCCGCACGGCTTCTTCGCCCCGGCCCCGGTCGCGCGCGGTGAGGTAGACGGTCGCCTCCGGCCCCAGTTTATTGCACAGGCCTTCGACCAGGGCAAAGCCCAGCCCCTGATTGGCTCCGGTTACAAGAGCGACTTTGTTCATCAGCGTGTTCCTCCCGCCTCGGCGGCCGAACAATGGTTAGGTAGTTTGTTCCAATCGCGCCCCAAGTGTGGGACGATGAATGTATGGTAGGTTAATAGGGTAGAGTCCGCCACGGACAGACGAGACCCATCAACCGGGTTCTGCCGCTGGCGTGTTATGGTCCAAAATAACCTGTAAGGCGCGAAAAGGAAAGAGGTTGTGAGGAATGATTCGGTTTGAAAACACAGGTCTTTGTGGGCGCGCTCGAAATGACAGACTATCATTAAGAAGGCGCCTAATTCTGAAGGGGTTCAAGCTGAGGGGCGCCGCGCTTTTCGCGGCGTCAGGCGACTATGCTCGCTTGCCAAGCACAGCAGACTGATAGGTTTCCAATAGCTTTGGATCATCAATTGATCCATGGTGATGCGTCTGCCGCCACTTGCCTTCGAGCTTCTGAAAAACACGAGAAGTACGGATTGCCAATTTCACCTCTTCGTTGCCGAGGTGGAAGTAGCCTCGCTCCCTTCCAACCGCATAAAACATTTCTGGCGTTTGGTGAATGGTGTAGTCATAGTACTCGACATACACTTCCGCTGGTCCGTTAAAAATGAGCTCGTATACGGGTCTTATCTCTTTCCACCCGCGCTTTATTCCCCCAAGGGGGTTGTCCATTGCGATGTCATCGGTATTCGCCCAGTTTGACTCCATCATTGATAAATCGCCACGGTTAAAAGCGCAATAAAACTGAACAAGCGCTTGATAAGGCGATGTCAGATCGCCCTGGTTTTCGTCACCGGTTATTGGTTCTTGAATCGGCTCCATTCTTTCCTCTCGTTGTCGCCTGACGTAAATTGGGGTAAATTGATTATCAGGGCTTGTTTTTTGACTTTTCTCTTTCCCGTTGGACAATCCTATTCGCGGGTGGCCTGGACAACTTGTTGTCCAGGTTGCGCAGCAACAAGCGGTTTCGAGCTGGTTTGCCAATGAGCGTCATGACAACCAATCCGGAACAGCAGCAGGGGAAAGCCCAGGAGTTCCTGCCTCACACGCATGTGATTTTAGGCATCAGTGATTCATCTCCAAGACCAAACCGCTTGCGCCTGACGGCGCCGGGACAACCTCCGGTTGTCCCGGTTACCCCTGTTGTCCCAACAACCGCGCAGGTTGTGGAGGACCTTAATATTTGTATACAACAACAGATTACATAAATAAATGATTAAAATTAAGCTGTATGTATTGGATTAATGAAGCATAAACGATTTAGAAGATGATTTTTATAGCTTGGAAGAGAAGAGATGAGAATCGTGTTCTATTCACTGTTGCGAAGACAGGTCAAAAACTCGATTTTTCACCCTCCCCTGGCCTCTCCCATCAAGGGAGGGGAATCTTGGAACCACTCTCTCTCAGGGGGCGCGGGGGATGAAATTCCCCCCCGCAAGGCTTTGCAACACATGCAAAGAAACCGGATTCCCGCGATCAAGCCGGGGAATGACGAAGGAAAACGACCGGACTGTCCACTGTTGCGAAGCCAGGTCAAAGTATCGATTTTTCACCCTCCCCTGGCCCCTCCCGTCAAGGGAGGGGAATCTTGGAACCACTCTCTCTCAGGGGAAGAGGGTGATTATCCGCTGCGCGCTGCTCCTTCCGGGTGAAACAGCATAAGAGGAGTAGGAATTATACAGCCAGACGGAGATTCTATTTCTCGCATAGCGAGAAATTATCTACAGGGGGCGTGGGGGAAGAAATTCCCCCGCAAGGCTTTGCAACACATGCAAAGAAACCGGATTCCCCGGTCAAGCCGGGGAATGACGAGAGAAAACGACCGGCCTGTCTACTGTTGCGGAGCCAGGTCAAAATATCGATTTTTCACCCTCCCCTAACCCCTCCCATCGAGGGAGGGGAATCTTGGAACCACTCTCTCTCAGGGGGAGAGGGTGATTATCCGCTGCACGCTGCTCCTTCCGGGCGCAACGGCACAAGGAGAGTCGAAACGGTGGCTCCATTTCTCGCGCAGCGAGAAATCCCCCGCACGATTCCTTTTCATGCTTTTTTCGACAGCCTCTCGATGGGAGGGGAATTTTAATGCAGTGGGGGCGCGCCCCGCGAATAGCGGGATCTGCGAGAGGGGGGAACCTTGGAACCACTCTCTCTCAGGGGAAGAGGGCGATTATCCGCTGCGCGCTGCTCCTTCCGGGTGAAATGGCCAAAGAGGAGTCGGGATTATAGCCAAACGGCGATTCCATTTCTCGCGCAGCGAGAAATAGCCTGCAGGGGGGCGCGGGGGATGAAAATCCCCCGCAAAGTTTTAAAACATATTCGAAGAAACCGGAGCCCGCGTTTACTGGATAATCTGGGCGGAGCTCATAATTTCCTTGGGGATTTTAAAACCCACCTGTTGCGCGGTTTTAGGGTTTACCTTGATGGTCTGCATATTGGGCGGCAGTGTTTTACAGGGCACGTCGGTGGGGCGTTTCCCCTGGAACACCTGCGCGGCGCTGTTGGCCAGTTCCAGTCCCACGCTTCTGTAGCTGCACACGATACCCACCATGGCGCCCTGCGAGTCCAGGTATTTTTCAAGCGCGCCGTAGGTGGGAAGTTTCGCCGCGGTGAACGCCGGAATTATGGTGTCTCCGTTGACGAGGATAAAGGTGTCGGAGGGCAGATAAACCAGATCCGGTTTGAATTCTATGATATCAGCGATTGTATCCTTGATTTGGCGAACCTCACAGGCGGGATACGCCTGGACCTTAATTCCTTTTGGCCCAAGCCGACTTTGAAGCTCTTCAATGGCGATCACCGAGTTAGCCTCCAACAGGTTGTATATGACCGCTATCCTCTTGAATTTGCCCACTTTAAGAATAAAATCGACCTGATCCGGGAAGGGAACGTTATGGCTTATGCCTGTTACGTTGTTGCCCGAACTCTCCCAGCTTTTAACCATCCCCGCTTTAACGGGATCGGTGACAACTCCGAAAAATATAGGCGTGTTCTTGATATACTTGGACGCCTCGACACCCACCGTGGTACTAAAGGTATAGACGAAATCAAAATCACTTTCCTTGACCGCAGCGAGGTAATTATCCAGATTATCCTTGTTTCTATTCGCGTTGTATTCCACCGCTGCTATTTCATACCCCAGATTTTTCAATCCTTCCTTAAAACCGGCTCCGCACGGCGTTTCACCCCGCCAGTAGAGAAAGAGGCCTTTATAGATTTTGGCGTGGGAAGGGCCGGCGGCCATGGACACGCATACCATTGCGGCAAAAAAAACAACAAGCATTTTGGTTAGTCGATTCATTAAATCCTCCGACGTTCGATCCTGGTTTTCGACGCGTTATTCGCGGCGGACGCTCTCTAAAGCCTGAACGATAAACCTCATTGGGCCTCCCTTTGAGACGGACCTATCCGCATCGGTTTATCACCACAGTTGTAAGGCTATATCGGCTGGAAAAAGATGAAACTTGAATAAAATTTTTCGGCGCCGCGCGATCCTGGCGCTAAAAAAGGGAATGCGGGGAAAAGCGCTTGTATGGAGGCGGGTTAGCGGTCGATAAATATAGCGGGGGATTCACATCCCCCGCGCCCCTATGGAGATTTCCCGCCGCGTTCGAAATGACCGCATGCGCCCCGCGAACAGCGGAATCTGCGAGGGGCGAGAATCTCCCGCAACGGTTTTTCTTTCAGCCAAAGACGTCTGTCCGCCGGGCTCGACTCCCTGAAAGCGAGTCTTACTTTTAAAGAGGACCATGAAACGGAAGGATACATCATGATTGTGGAAAAAAGCGGTTTTGTGTCGGCTCCGCTTCTTACCATTGGCGAGGCGGCGCGGTATCTGGGGGTGGGGCGCGGAATTGTCTATCAATTGATCGAGTACGGTCAGATCAGGGCGGTTAAGGTACGCGGTTCGGTCCGGGTGGAACGGAACAGCCTGGACAGGGTCCGGGAACTGGGTATCATGCCGTAGGGGCGCGCCGCGAGGGGCGTCCCCATGCGGAGAGGAGATTTTTGCGTTTTACTTTCTGGCCTTGCCAGAAATAGATTCTATGGAAATTTTAAAGACTCTCGCTTTATCGCCGAGCTTCTCAATGTATCCTAACCCTTCGGAGAAAAAATCGTCGGAATATTTGTGGAGGAGTCCTTCGAGAGCCATTTGTTTTTCTTGTCCAAACGCTTCGGACGCCACTCCTTGAACGATACAGCTCTCGTATTTTGTGCCGAATTTTTCCGGCATAACCTCGGTGTTTCCGACAACACAAAAGGAAACTTTATGATTGTTTTTTATATTGTCGATTTTTCTTCCTTCAAGGGCGCAGTGGAAGTATATGTTTTTGTCAATTAAACAATAATTAAGGGGAGCGCCGTACGGTTCATTATCAGACGATACCGTACTTAAAACGCCATATTCACCTTTTTCAAGAATAAGGGAAGTTTCCGAGTCTGTTAACTGCCTGTCTTTCCTGCGCACTGGGTTTCCTTTCCATTGTATATGAATCATTCATCAAGGCGCGATGAGAAAATTGGCATGGATTGTTAAGATACTTTAAAAAAGCCGCCGTTTATGCGCGGCGCCGACGGTTATATAGCATATCCAAGTGAGTAAGGGAACAGATCACTTAAGAATAATACCGCTTGCGCCTGATGGCGCCGGGACAATTCCGCGGAATTGTCCCGGTTACCCCGTTATCGCCACTCGTGGAGGCGAAACCTCAGCGCGGCCTGCATTTGTCATTTTCTCGCGCAGCGAGAAATAGCCTGCGGGGGGCGCGGGGGGAGAAATCCCCCCGCAACGTTTTGTCTTTTCAATTAGGTAGTGGAAGAGTCCTTACTGCTGTTTCCCGAAGCGGAAGACTTCGCTTTTGGGCGCCCACGGTTTTGGCGCGTCGGGTTCGACCACGCGGAAGCACTCCACCATGTCTCCTATTTTCACCTTTTTGAAATCGTTGAGCTTCAATCCGACCTGTTTGCCCACCCCGGCTTCGTTGACCGTGTCCTGTTCAATGTGCAGCGAATCGATGGTCCCCGTGTAGACCGGGCCCATGGCCGAAATGATACGGAACGTCTTGCCCAGCGCCAGCGAGCCTTTTTTTACTTCGCACCCGATGATGATCCCCTTGCCGCCGCTTTTGAACAGGGCGATGACGTTGGCCTGCCCGGTGACGACTTCCCTGGCCTCGCGGGTTTTCCAGCTATCGGCGATGTTGCGCAGGTCCTCGATCAGGTTGTAAATGACCTCATAGAGCCGCACTTCCACGCCGAATTCCTTACACATTTGAGGTATCCGGGGCATGGTATCCACGTTGAAACCCACCACCAGCCTGCTGCCGGTGGGCGCGAGAAAGAGGTCCGACTTGGACACGGGGCCGATGTCGGCGTGAATCACTTTTACCGCCACCTCGGGGTTTTCCATGGAAGGGAGGCTGGCCAGGATGGCTTCCTGGCTGCCGGGGGAGTCGCATTTCAAAACGATTTCCAGTGTCCGGCGGGGCTTCCCGCGCGCTCCTTCGGTCCCCGCGGGCGCCGGACTATGGTGTTCATCGGGAAGATGTTGCTTGTGTTTGCTCATGATAGTCACGCTCCTTTACCTGGACGCGGTCGTTTCAGGATTTCCATGCCGGAGATTCATCATGGCGCGTGAAGCCGGTTGGGCTGTTTTCTCACACCGGGCGCATCCCCTTTGCGGTTTGAGCGTTCGGTGGTCATGGGCGCTGTGGGTTGTCTGATTATATTGTTGCAGGAGCGGTGAGTTGTGTCAAAGGTGTTTTTTGACGCCGGCCGGCAAAGGACCGGCCGGCGTTGGGATTACATTCTAATTTTGGCGTCGGTTTTTTCCGGGTTTTTCGCTAACCGTTTGTATCGGCCCACCGCAGACTCTGCCAGGCGATCCACCATTCGGGGAAGATCGGAGTCGTTCCAGACTGAGCTGAAATCGTCCTTGTCCAGAAGCCGCCGGCTGATCTCGTAGGGCGGCACGATTTCAGGCTTCAGCGCCACATCCTCATAGTGAAAGTCCAGAGCGCCTTCGAATACATTGTCAAAAAGTTCCCGCACCGTGTAGACGAAAAACTTTTGCACATCCGCAGTCGATTCCGCCTGACCGATCATTTGCCGGAAGTTCGGCATGACTTTGTGTTCGTGCTTGGTGAACGATACTTGTTTGGTCATAATAATCCTCCTGCGATAGTTGAATGTGCGATTCACATTCTCCCGCCGCATGGCGCCGGGCCCGTCCGCGGCCCCTACTGCGGTTCAGTATCGCTATGCGGCGCATTGCTGAACGCCATGACGTTCGTAACCCGCATGAGCAGACGGATCTCCACTTGAGGCAAGGCGCCGGCCCTCTGTTGTTCCGGCGCATAGCCATTCATCATGGCGATGTCTTCCAGACTTTCCACAAAGCCGAGCAACTGGTAGCCGTGGTCCGTGGGCTGATCCCATATTACGAGCGCGATATTCTTGTTCTGCTCCAGATTCTCCAGGGTCCCCGGGCAAAACCACGCGTCTATTCCCACCTGGTCGTCCGAAACAGCCCGGACCCTGCTTGCGGCCGCCATATGAGGTGTTCCCGCGTTGTCGGCCGTGGCGATGAAAAAATACTCCTGTTTTCCGGCCAGATTTATCGCGTCATGCAAAACGTTGTCATTCATCGACGACTCACTATTGATATATTTGCTTAAAAAGCAAACATTGTCGCTTCTTTGACTTGCAGGGCCGCTCAACGATTCATTGCCATACGACACATATCCCTATCTAGATTATAAGACAGACCCGGCCATTTATAAACGGGTTATTTTTTGGCGCGGAGGAAACGAGCGGAAGAAAAGAGGAAGCTGGAGGAACGAAACCGGAAGCGAACGGAACCGCGCCCAAGGGCCATTGGGGCCGTAATTGACTTATTTCAGGCGAAAATAAAAATAAATCAATTTATGCTGGAGTTCGACGGGGGGAAGAAGGAGTTTTTGAGAGCCGCCCGGAATCGAAAAGGATCTTTTTTCAGCTTCGAATACGTGGACAACACAAATTGGTAGGCAAACCGCGGGCTTGTAAAATACGGCAAAGAGTCCTTTTTAAACACGTCAAACAGTTTATCCAACACCGCTTCTTTGCGATCGGCCGCTATGAAATTACGTTCATCACGGAATTGGTAGCTTAGAGTATCGCCTAGTTCGGCGCGCAGTTCTTGCGCTATGTCGCGATCACGATCGCTTTGAGGCGTGAAATGCCGATCAAGATCGACTTCAATACGAATAACAAGCGTTACTCTAAAGCGATCTCCCGCAATTTTCTGGCTAAAGTCCCACGCTTCGAGCTTTAAACCGTTGGGAAGTTCAATAACTTCAAACAAGTGAGGGGTGTCGTTAACCATAACTGTAGAATATTTATCCTGCATATGAAACCATCAGCAATAAAATGATGAGTTAATTATCGTTTTAGGAATTGTAATCAAGTGTCAGATGACTTCAACTCTTTTATTTTCTTCAGAACTTGCTGGCATCGTTCTATGTAATACGATACTTTCTTATAGTTAGGATCGAGATCGTAGACGATATTCCATTCCTTGAGCGCTTCCTCCAGCTTTTCCTCATTATAAAGCTGAATTCCTTTCAGATAATGAAGCTCTTTGGTTTGGGCCTCGGCGCTGCTTAAGTAATTCCTGGTGTCACGATAGCCGGGATCGATTTCGGACAGCCGTTTAAATGAGGTGTACGCGGCTTCGGGATGGCCTGTCTGGAGCATTATCCGGCCGTTTTGGTAGGCGCTGTCCTTATAATAATTCAAGGTGTCCTTATAGCTAGGATCGGCGTTTAAAATCTTAAGAAATTCGTCGGAAGCGGGCCCGTATTCCTTCTTATTATAGAAGTTCAACCCCTGCAGATAGTAGAGTTCCAGTTGGTTACCGGTTCCCGGAGTCTGGGGCGCCGTGTTATAGGCCGAAGTCTTTGAAGCCCCTTGTTCAGCCGGGCTTTCCACGGTTGTTTCAGCCTGGGGCGCTTCGGAGGCCGGGGTCTCGCCGCCGGATTCCGCCTGCCGCGAAGCCGCTTCCTCCGGACTGACGCCGGGTATGAAGATTTCGTCTCCCGCTTTCAGCTTCGCCGGGTCATCGATTTTGTTATATTCGATCAGCAGCTTGTATTCCCTGGAATCGCTGTAATACTTTTTGGCGATGGTCGAAAGCGTCTCGCCGGGCGCGACCTTGTGCGCGACGATACCCACAGGGCGGGGCGGTTGTTCGAAGAATTTATCCAGCGCCTCCTTGCGGTCGGGGTCCAGGCGCAGCGCGATCAGAAACGACCGCCGGGCGGCTTTGTACAGCCCTTTATTCCATGCGTCCACACCGTCGTTAAAGGCTTTATCGGCCTCCTGAGTGGAGAGGTTCCCAATGCGGACGATATTGTCCTGAGCCTCGGCCGAAGCGGGATCTATTATTTTGGCCACTTTCCATTCATCCAGCGCCCCTTTCAAATCTCCCGATCGTTCAAGATCGCGCGCCAGTCGAACATGCTGGTCATAATTGTACGATATGGGCTCACCGGACCGTTCGACGGCGCCTGGGGCGCAGCCATAACAAATCATAATAATGACAAACAATATCAAATACTTACTTTTTGCGCGTTTCATAGCAGGTCCTGCTTTCGAAAATTGGTCAAAGCTCGCGCAAAGTCAGATTCGCTCGTCGAACTGAAAATCTGTATGCGCGACGCGGAGTAAAGCTGCGTGAAAAAAGGATTAGGCTCTCCTGTCACCGTAAAAGCGGCCATGTACCCCGCATTTTGGGCCAAGTTTGAAACCTGTTCGTTGGTCATACCGTAAGGATACGCGAGAAAAACCGGCTCCACTCCGACGTTTTCTCTGATAAGCCGCCGTGGAACCGTCAATTCGGAGTCAATGCGTTTAAGGTATTGAGCTTCGCTTTCAGTATCCCGTTTAACCGTCAGGTTCGCGTGGCTCTTGGAGTGGGCTTGAATTTCGAATCCCGCATCCTGTAACTCCCGAAGCTGGCTCCACGATAACGCCCTCTGGCTTGCCTCGATAAAATCGGTATAGACAAAGAGCGTGGCGATAAAATTATACTTTTTCAGAATCGGATACGCCACATCGTAAACGGAGCCGTAGCCATCGTCAATCGTTATGACCACCGATTTTTTGGGTATGGTTTTCTGCAGTCGGCAGAAGGCGTAAAAATCTCGCAAGGATATTGTCCGGAACCCGTTTTCTTTCAGGTATTTCATCTGCCTCTCAAAGGAGTTGGCAGAGACGCATAAAGGCTGATCGCACTGCCTGTCGAACCGGTGGTAGACAAGAATGGGGACCAACTGATACCCGTCGGGATACAAGCCGCCCCGGCGGTCGTACTTGAGTGGAATTACAACAGTCCGCCCGGGTCTAAGCTCGTCGAGATTATTGTATTCCTGAATAATCCAGTCCCGGTCCGGGGCGCCGTAATAGGTCCGGGCCAATTGTCGAATTGAATCGCCTTCTTGCGCGGTGAGCACAATAAATTCATCGGACTTCAGGACCGTCGGCGCCGCAGGAGCGCCGGTGGGTTCGTGTTGCGCGGTCAGACAGGAACAAAGCAGAAACGCGGCGAGAATGGCTACCAGGGCTGCATGGGCCGCTTTTATCATTGGTCTCCCGCCTTTCTATTTTTCATCGAGAACGCGGTAAACCATGACCCACTTTTCCCGTCCCTTGACCTGCACGGGCCCCACTTTCTCGGTGGTGAACATTTTGTACACCCGCTGGTGGATTTCGGCGCTTATGAGAATCTCATCCGCGGTGGCCATCTGGGTCAATCTGCTGGCCACGTTCACGTTGTCACCCATGACCGTGTATTCCATCCGGGTTTGAGAACCGACGTTGCCGGCCACAACCGGTCCGACTGAAGCGCCCATGCCCACCCCCAGAGTCACGTTGTATTTCGACCGCGCGCTCCGGTTGAACTGCTCCACGCCTTTTCTTAAATCCAGCATCGCTCGAATCGTATTGACGGGATGAGCCGGGTCCTGAACCGGCGCGCCGAAAACCGCCATAAGCCCGTCACCGACGAATTTGTTTATATAACCGTTGTGGCGAACAATTACTTCGGTGGCCATGGAAAAATAGCCGTTGAGCAAGGATACAATTTCTTCCGGCGGTTTTTTTTCGGTCAGTGAAGTAAATCCGCGAATATCGGCGAAAAAGAGGCTTACCTCCTGCTTCCTTCCCATCATCCAGACCTGATCGGGATTGTTCAAAATCAGGTTTGCTATGGCGGGTGAGACATAACGGCCAAAAGACTCTTCAATGAGCCTCTTCATGCGCAACTCATGGGCCATTTCATTGAAGGATTTGGCCAGGTCTCCCATTTCATCGTTTGCCAGGACATCGACATGATGATTGAAATTACCGTCAGCTATCTCTTTGGTTCCCCGAACAAGCGCCTGGACCGGCTTTAAAAGCACCGTGCTGAGCACAAAGGAAAGTATGGCGCCTATGATTACGAGAATCCCGGCCATCACCGCTATAAACCAGGTGGCTTTTTTTATGTCCTTGTCGATGAATTTTCTGGTCAGGATCAAATAGACGTTGCCGACGAGTGTGCCCTGATAAACGATAGGATGAGAAAATTCCAGCATGGGCTGCTCGTTGACCAACTTTTCATGAAGTATCACGGCCCCCAGATTCTTGCTTGATTCCACATTGTTTGAAGGGATGTATACCGAGCCGAGCCGGTCGATGTTGTTGTGGGCGCGTATGATGCCATTCTTGTCAACGATCATAACCTCCGCCACCTGGGGGTTCCTGATGACATCCCGCACCATAAGCGACATGGCGAGATCGTCTCCAAACAGCAGGTCCTCGGAACTCGTTTGCGAAACGTAGGATACCAGATAAACGCCGAAATTGGTGAGCTGATCCAGGTATTGCGCTTGTTGGCGCTTGATCATCACCGTGCCGATTACGGCCGCCATGCTTACTATGACGGTCGCAAATACCGCAAACAGCTTATACCGTATGGAAATTCTGAATCGTCCGCTGGCCATGGTCATGTGAAAGCGCTCAGAGCAAGTCCTGAAATTTGCATGTTCGTATTTTTTTATTCAAGCGTATAGGTATCATGGAATGAGTTTGGACCCGTCAGGGATGTCCAGCGTCTCGCCGACCGGCCTTAAGCGAAGCCGCCACGTATTCGGTTGGCGTCCGTGATAACGTTATGGGCGCAAAATTAGAGAAAGGTTAAATATAATAATAAATACCATCCTATATCAAGGGAACAGAGTATATCCGTTTGGAGTAATACCACAACACACCGGCTAATAGCAATAAACAGCTCAAATAGACTAAAGGTTACCCGCTTCGCGGTTTTCGGCAGACGCAATTTTAAACCTTTTCAAGTCCAGCCGGTCAAAATAAATGAAAATAGAATAACCATCTTTTTTCATCCTATCTCCTTTCAAAACCCGCAAGACGTTTAGTTTTGCGGGTTTTTTTTAGTGTTTTTTGCCTTAAACCAAACAGACCGTGGCGCTATCTTACATTATGCTTCAGAAATGAAGTGTTTCTCATCTCATACCCTCCTTTCCCCCGCGTGGGCCTTGGGTCCATGTGGGGGTTTTTTTAATCCCGGGCGCCAAACATTTTGACTGATCATTTCATATTTTATAGTCTTGGGTGCGGCGCGAATGGTATCTTTCAGGCGCTAAACCTCTTTCAGACTGAAATCCGCTACCGGGAACGCGCTAAAAGTGTTCGTAGGGCGTCTTTTTTGTCTCCGGAGATAAAATGTCAGCAACCAGAGGTATCCAATTCCTGGAACGTTCAAAAATCGATTACGAGATAAGACGGTACGACCATCTGGAGAAGGGCGCAAAATTTGCCTCACAGGCGTTGGACTTTCCGGTGGAATCCACGATCAAAACACTTGTCGTGCTTATTTCGCCGGGCGGTCCGGCCTATATATTGATGCCCGGCGACAAGGAAATACCGCTCAAGAAACTGGCCAAGTTATTGGGAGCGCGACGGGCTGAAATGGCGGACGCGGCGGAAGCTGAACGGTTTACAGGATATTTGGTCGGCGGCATAAGCCCATTCGGCGCAAAACGACGTCTGCCGACATACATGGAGGAAAGCCTTATTACTTTCGACAAGGTGGCTATAAACGCCGGTCAGCGCGGGATCATGGTGGTCGTCTCGCCGCGCGATATCGTGAGTTCGCTGGGCGCCACCGTGATCTCCTTATGCGAATAAAGGGAGCTCTCGCGGATCCGGCGCCCATGGACACTATCGTCAAGCCCAAACCGAAAAGAATACGGACGTATGAGCGCAATAAAGGAACTATCGCCAAACTTTTTCTTTATTGAGAGAGGATGGCTTAATGGAAATCATTTTGCGCTGGTTGGCGAAGATATAACTCTGATCGACACCGGCTATATCGCTCACGTGAGTGATACCCTGCATATACTGGCGGGACTGGGCGTCGAGCCCGAGCGGGTGAACCGCATCATCACTACCCACACCCACTGCGATCATATCGGAGGCCACGCCCATATCCAAAGGCTCTCCAACTGCGAAATACTCCTCAGTCATATTGATAAGCATTTCATAGACAACAGAAACGACTGGTACACCTGGTGGCGATATTACAACCAGGAGGCGGAATTCTTCCGGACGGATAAAGCCTTGCGGGACGGGGATCGTGTCTCTCTCGGGGAAGCGGTCTTTGAGGTCCTCCATACGCCCGGCCACGCTTCAGGGGGCATCGTTTTATTCGACAGGGACTCGGCCACGCTTATTTCGTCCGACGCGCTGTGGGCCCATGATCTCGGTACCCTGACCCCCAGGATAGAAGGAAACATGTGCGTGTTTCAGGCGTTGGAATCACTGGACCGTATAGAGGGCTTGAACGCCAAAATAGCGTACCCCGGTCACGGTCCTATAATCGAAAATGTGCCCGCCGCCATAGAACGTTGCCGCGCGCGTCTGAGAGGTTTTCTTGAAAATCCCCAGTCCCAGGGCAGGGACCAGATAAAAAAAATCATGGTTTACACGTTGTTGATGAAAAAAGAATACCCGGAAGACAAGTTTTTTGACTATCTCATGACAACGTATTGGTATCCTGAAACGGTCGACCTCTTTTTTTCGGGCCGATATGAGCCGGTCTACCGGGGTATCCTGGAAGAGCTTCTCGATCGGGGAGCGCTTTACACGCAGGATGGCTTTCTAAAAACCGGCGTGAAGCCTTAGGGTCCTACTCATACCGTTCTTCTTTCGGCGCATGTTTGCCGTGGAAGTCTCCGAACGGACGCCGCGGGTCCGGGACGGAAAATTTTTTCTACGACGCGCCGGGCAGCCAAAGACTGAGCTCCGGAATATAGGTGATGAGCATCAACACGAGGAACAAAATGACCATGAAGGGGATCGAAGCCACGTATAGAGTTGTCACCGGCCGTTCGAACCTCAAGCTGGCAATAAAGAGATTCATACCCACGGGCGGCGTCGCGTAACCGATCTGGAGGTTGGCAAGGAATATAATTCCGAGATGAATAAGGTTGACTCCATAGGCTTCCGCGATGGGAGCGACCAGCGGCACGATGACCACAAGCGCCGAAAAAATATCCAGGATGCAGCCCACAACCAAAAGAAACACATTGAGCATGAGCAGGAACGTAAACCGGCTGGTAATGTACTCCTGAAACAGCCCCAACGTTTTCATGGGAATTTCAGCGTCGATGAGGTAGTTGGTGAAAGCCAGCGCTGATCCCAGAATGATAAGCACGGCGCCCACCAGAATCATACACTCTCGCATGGCCTTGGCGAGCTTGGTCCAGGTAACTTCTCGATATATAACAACTTCCACGACGAGCGCGTAGAGCGCTGTCAGGGCCGCGGCCTCGCTCACCGCCACAAACCCCCCATAGATGCTCCCTAAAACGACAAAGGGAAGCGGGATTTCCCACGCCGCCTCGCGAACGGCTCTTCCGGCCGCGGCCAGGGAGAACGCCGGACGAGGAATGCCGTGCCTCATGCCGTTGCGCATACAGTAGAGAGACAACGCCACCAGCATGATCAAACCGGGTATGATTCCCGCCAGAAAGAGCGTCGCAATGTTGGATTTTGAGACAACGCCATAGAGAATGAGCGGGAGACTTGGGGGAAATAACAGGCCCAGACTCCCGGATGTTGTGAGCAAACCCAGGGAAAATTTCTCCGGATACTGTTCTTTTATAAGCCCCGGAAGCAATAAGCCGCCCAACGCCACGATGGTAATTCCTGAAGCGCCCGTGAAGGCGGTGAACAACGCGCAGGTGACCAGCGCAATGATGGCGAAACCGCCCGGCAGCCAGCCGAAAAGGGCGTCCGAGAGTTTTACCAGCCGCTGAGGCGCCTTGCTTTCCGCCAGAATATATCCCGCAAAGGCAAAGAGAGGGATAGCCACCAACAGAGGCGTGCTGGCCATGCGGTCCAGTTCGATAATGAATATGGACAGATCTATGCCGGAAGTGAAAAAGAGCAGCAGCGCGAGAGCGGCGATGACTATAAAAAGCGGCGTTCCGAGGAACGCCAGCAATACAAAAAGGGGCGCGACGAAATAGCTCATGAATCCGGCCCCTTGGCGTTTGTTTCAGTAGGACGAAATCCGTGCGCAATGAAGCGAATCGTCATGAGGCCGAAACTGACCGGGAAAATGGTGAGCAGCGCCCATTCGGGGAAAGTCCCGGGAACCCGGCTGCCTTCCGCGTATTCATAATGAAGATATTTTATTGAAGAGTAGAGCAATACGGCGCAAATAAACGCGCTGAACCATTCCGTGATTCTGTCGATCCATTTTCGCCATCCGGCGGGGAGCGCCATGGCTAACGCGTCGATGGCAATATGCTTTTTTTCGCGGGCGGCGACGGACGCGCCCAGGAAACCAGCCCAGACTACCAGATACTGAACCGCAAAATCGCCCCAGGGCAAGGATTTGCCATATACGTTGCGGGTGATGATCTGAAGCGTCGCCACGGCAAGCAACGCCCCCAACAAGAGAATAAGCGTGTAATCTTCTATACGGTCAAACGCTCGGATAAATATCCGCCACGGCCTCTGCTTTTTCACGTTTATTTTGTCCCGGCTTTGCTTTTTCTATACTCTTTCATGAGATTCATGGCGCGGTTCAGCGTCTCTTGAGGCACGACCCGGTTCTCAATGGACGCCAAGGCTTTGCTTGACACCTCCCGGAACTTTTCCACTTCCGCTTCGGGGGGGGTAATGATCTGCACGCCTTCCTTTTGCATGATTTCGAGCGCCTGGTCGTTATCCTGGCGAGTCTTCTGGCTGAGCGCTTTAAAGGCCGTGGTAAACGTTTGTTTCACTGTTTGGCGGTCTTCCTGGGACAACTGATCAAAGGTTTTATTTTTTACGACGAGTCCGGCGATCGAATAAGCCAGCTGCAGCTTGGTAATGTATTTGATCTTGGTAAACCATTGCATGGCGACAGCTCCCAAGGGGGAGTTATACACGACGTCAACAAGCCCGCTTTGCAGGGCCACAAGGACGTCCGTGACTTGGAGGGAAACCGCCGACAAGCCCAATTTTTCAAAAAAGGACATGGGTACCTGGGAATCCTTCCAAACCCAGACTTTCAGACCCTTAATCTGGTCATACGCGGTGATTGGTTTCTCGCTCATGAGGTAGATGAAGCCCGCCTCAGTCCAGGCAAGGAGCGTAAAGCCGTTCTCCCTCATGCCTTTCTCAAATTCGCTCCCCATTTCGCGCATAAGATAGTCGGCCTCATCGTAGCCGCCAAACATGAACGGAACTTCGGTCACCCCTATATCAGGATTGATTGTGGCCAGTCCGCCACTGCTCAGGAGCGCCCCGTCGATTTGGCCCAACCGTATTTTCTTGATTATGATGGCTTCGTCACCCAGAACACCGCCCGGATAGAATTTGAATTTCACCCGCCCGTCCGTTTGCTTTTCAATCGTTTGCGCCGCCGCGCTGACCGCGTTCATCCATGCGCTGCCATCCGGGGCGAGTGTGGCTATTTTAATGGTGGAAACCGCCCAGGATTCGGCGGACAGACATATCAAAAGCAGCGCTACCATTGCGCATGTCAGGGCAAGATTATGGTTCTTTCCGGCTTTGGGGCGGAGAGAGCTACTGAGCGTAAACATGTTCAATCCTTTTTCCGTTTCGACCCTCAGTCAAGAAAAATATCTTTTTCCTCATCGAGCATACGCCGGGCTTTGTCCTGCGCGATTGTGTTTACCAGCGTGAGTTCGGGAACGACGTTGGCGGGGGTATTGATGACTTTTTCGAGCGCCTCGTGATACGCTTTTCGATCTCGGGCGCGAACCGCGTACGATGAGGCGTAATAAACGTAACCCATAAGGAACTTACCCTCGCCGATTTCCAAACCTCGCTCGAAATATGTTTTGGCTTTGGCAAGCTGTCCCGCGGGTCGGGACGCCTCATAGGCCCCCAGAAACAAGAAGCCGCCTCCATGGTCGAACGTTTCGTCGAGCGCCACAGCCCTTTGCATAAGGGTCTCTACCCGAGGCAGTTGGGAAATGGCGACGACATCATCCAAATGTGACCCAATCCATCCTCCCCAGGTAACCGCAACCCAGTAGAGCAGTGGAACATCCGCTTTGCCGGAGCCGGCGTTAACGCAACTTTGAAATTCCTCTATGGGGCGATCGCAGCAGGAGCTTAACTTTTTGTTTAGTTTAAAGGCCGACAGGGCGTACTCTTTGGCCTTGGAGTAAAGCTTCTTGGACGCCTCGCTATCTTCGACTATCATGGCGTAGGTGGCGTAGGCCCGGGCTCCCGAGAGCAAGAGCGTTTGGTTTCCGGGGTTGGCGTGAATCATCCCATCGATCAGCATGAGGTAGGCGGGCGTGCCCTCTCTGATAACGTTGAGATCGCCCTGTGACTGCGAAGCCGCCACAACATCTTGAACTACGCCGCCCACAACGTAGGTCCTGCTCATCGCGCAACCTGATATGAGCGTCAATGAAAGTAGGATACTGATAGCCGCTTTCATCGTGATGGTATCCGTATGCTTTGGGGAGTGTTTTTGAAAAAGGTTCTCATGCCCGGGAATAGAGTTCTTCATAGCGGTTGCGTTCTTCCGTGTAATAAAGATCAAAATGTCCCGGACAAAGACTTCTCGCGAGTCGAAATTTTCACGCTCGGATTAGCATTGTACCGTATCGCCGCGACGGCGCGCCACTTCTAATCCGAGATGTTAATAAAAATCGTGACTTATATGTAGCACAAATCAAGTTCCGCTGTCACGTTACTCGACCTGGCCATAAAAAGCAAAGATTAATCGAAAACGCCGGTACCTTGACAAATTGATCGCGTCCTGGAAACCCTGGTAGGCCAAAATCGACGGGCGCTTGATCAAAACGGGAAAAATCAGGATCGATTGGTTGGAAAAGGCGTGGATAGTCCGGGCGGTTTATTCCGGGCGCCCGGGTAGGATACGGGGGCTTAAAAGCCCGTTAGGTGTTAAAACATTATGTTGATAAATTCCTCAAGACTGGGGTTGGTGTCATAGAATAATACCCCGAGTCTGTAACATTCGTCTGTTTTCATGCAGTTCCGGATCTCGGCGGCCTGCTCTTTAATGAATACATTGTTGGGAAGAGTAGCTGACAAATAGATTTTGGAACCTTTATTAAGTTTCTCCACTGCGTTGATTCCGCACCCATTCTTGGACAAATCGACGATGGTTCCCTCAAGTTTAATGCCTTCATACATGAATGCGCATTCAATACTTACACGATGCCGAAATTCACTCCGTAGGCTTTTGCGTTCTATTTGCGAAGGGTATCGCAAGAAAACAAGCGGCGCGGGGCGATAAGTCGTCTCCCACACTGTTCCAACGAAACCCATTACATCACCGTCATGGATAAAACGCACCACACACTCTGAATGAGCTTTCAGGGGAACTTGGCGTCCTTCATTTTTGGGCATATCAATAATAATGTATTTGCCTTCAACGACGCCGATAATAGAAGAAAATAAATTCTCTCCGTTTTGTGTCTGAATGGCGATACGCACGCCCGTGGGAATGATAAGGGAAACAGGGAATGATGGCATGAGATCAAGAGATCCGATTCAAAACATGGTTCATGTTTAATTGTCAGTGTTGATATTCGCTTCCTTATGTTTCGCGAATATTTCTATTTGATGAATTCCAGGTTCGACACTGTCGTAACGAACCAGGCAATTCTTAATAGCACGCCCGGAAGAAGCTGTAAAGTAAACTCGACGCGCCTGGACTAGGCGGGGCTTGCAAACCCCTCTCTGTTGCGGCTGTTTTTCCCACCCTAAAAACCGGTTTTGGGCGTCCCATAAAGATCGAGGGCAGCGGACCGGGATTGATCGCCGACTTCCCCCGGATTCCGGCGCCGACTCTCTTTGAAAAAACTTCAAAGAATCATTCTTATTTGCGCTCGGACGCGACAGGAGTTACAATATAGCAAGCTAGTCCCCGGCCCCCGTTTTCCGGAGGTATCATCAATACCAGAACGGGTAACGTTCGGGCGCGGAAGCGTACGTAACCGGGGCGGCTTCAATCCAATACGAGGCAGGCGCGGGTGGACGACGATAGTAAGGGGGGGTATAATATACTCCCGCTTCACCAAGAGTTTCGGCGCCGATATAGCACCCGCTGAGACTGACGAGCGCCAGTATAATCGCGAAAATCTTAAATACTCTCATAAACTTAGCCCTTATAAGCTATTGCGATTGAATTGTTCTGTATATCTATCACATCGTCCTCAGATAAATATACTTGAATGAAAATATAGAAAAATCGTTTTGATATATGGATTTTCACAAAATAATGTGCAATATAAAGCTAAAAGTGAATCCGGTTTGATGGCAGGATCAAACACGGCCAAAGTAGCAGAAGAGGGTAAGCTCATTTTCGCATAATTTGGAGAAAGAATGGGGATTATCTCTCTTTTTATGGAGTGAAAAATGAAAAAAGAATTAAAAACGGTATCAGTGGCTATTCCGAAAAAACAGTTCAATCAAATTATTGACTTCATTGAAGGCGAAAAAGGAGTTGAAGCGCCGGATCTTACCGTGGCCTCATTTCTTCGCGAAGCGATTACCGAGTTTCTGGCTCAGCGGGGATACGAAGAAGTAAAAGCGGAATTCGAATTCCGTCAGGGTCGACCCGCCAGAAAAAGATGATGACCGGAGTCGGCGACGTTGCAGGCAAATAGTTTAAGAAGCGCGAAACGGTCGCGGCAGGACTATGAGTTACCCTTAATTTTTGTCAAGAATTTCGAGGAATAACGGCGCCAAAAAAAGTCGGCGCCGTCGTTTCTCTTTTTTATTTCCGGCATTCGCAGGCGCCGCCGAACATGGGCGCCCGCTCGAATGAAATTTTTTTTATGTGGAAGTCGGCGACTAAGGCTTAAGAGCGCAACCAAGCCTTAATGTACATCGACCTTGAGGTTTTGTCCGGTTTCTCTTTGCCATTTGGGCATGGTGAGTGTAAGCACGCCGTTTTTAAATATCGCCTCAACTTTCTCGATATCCACCATCGTGGGAAGTTCAATAACACGCTTAAAGGAACCGGAAGAACGTTCCACGCAATGGTAGCTTTCTCCGGCCAGACATTGGTCACGGCGTTTATGTCCCTGTATGGTGAGCCGCTTTCCGTGGATGTCTATGTCAAGATCGCTCGGCTCCAGCCCTGGAAGTTCCGCTTTCACGATCAAGCTTGTTTCAGTTTCCAATAGATCCAGACAAGGTTCCCATTCTTTAAATCGACTCGGACCTTCAGATATTCCTCGATAGCATTTGGTGAACGCGTCCTCCATCTCTCTGCGCATATTATCCAGTTCACGTTTATGCCATTTAATTAAAGTAATCATGAGGAATTCAGCCTCCTTTGAGGGGAATGGTTTCACTTATTACGATATCCGCACGGTAAAACACTTTCACCATACATAGTAATGGCAAAGAGGAAAATTATCAAGATCAGCTTTGTCGCGCCTTTAAAAGTGTCTCCAATGTAGGGGAACAGGGAAAAGTGTAACAAAATTGTAGATTAGTAATACTAATATAGGCGTGACTCGATGAGCGCCTGCTTCCGCCCGGAATGGAAACCGGCGCCAAATCGCTCCAATGACCTCCCCGCCACTGTAGGCCATAGTCATTCATTACCGCAACGATCATGAGCGATCCGTACACGCCGCTCCCAAGCCGAAACGCCCTCTATTCCGCAAACGGGGCCGGATTGGCGACGATGTGACCGTATGGTTAGTATTACTTAAAAAATACTACAAAAAGGTAATGAATCGTACACTTTGATTTAGATTTCGCGGCTTTTTTGATTGAATTGGCGCATTTCCTCTGCTATCAGAAGTGACTCATTCCGTACATTCAAATAATTATTTCTGGAGGAAACGCGATATGGCGCAAATCCAACCAGCGGATACCGCCTTCATTCTGGTTGCGGCGGCCTTGGTTTTGCTGATGACCCCCGGACTGGCGCTTTTTTACGCCGGGATGGTGAGGGGAAAAAACGTACTGACCACCATAATGCACAGCTTCATCATGATTGCTCTTGTCAGCATGGAATGGGTGTATCTGGGTTATACCATGTGTTTCGGGCCGGACGTCGGAGGCATTATAGGCAACCTTAGCCTGTTCGGTCTGCATGGAGTCGGATCGGCGCCCAACCCGGACTACGCCGCCACCATACCGCAGATTGTCTTCATGATTTATCAATGCATGTTCGCCGTCATCACGCCGGCGCTTATAACCGGAGCTTTCGCCGAACGGCTGCGGTTCGGTCCTTTTTTGCTATTCAGCCTGTTATGGACGATATTGGTGTATAATCCGCTCTGCCACTGGGTATGGGGATCCGGTGGATGGCTCAAAAACCTGGGCGTCCTGGATTTCGCCGGCGGATTGGTGGTGCATCTTTCATCCGGCGCCGCAGCGCTGGCGGCTGTTCTTGCCCTGCGGCCTCGTGTGGGATACGGCCATGAAAATTTTCTGCCTCACAACCTTCCCATGACCCTGCTCGGCGCGGGTCTTCTCTGGTTCGGATGGTTCGGATTTAACGGAGGCAGCGCGCTCGCGGCCAACGATATTGCGGCCAACGCTTTCGTGGCCACCCATTTGGCCGGCATGGCCGGCATGGCGACCTGGACCGTCACCGAATGGTTCCATCGGGGACAGCCCACCACTTTGGGCGCGGCCTCGGGCGCCATCGCGGGACTGGCCACGGTCACGCCGGCTTCCGGTTTTATTGGACCCAACTCAGCGATTCTGGTGGGCATAATTGCCGGGTTATGCTGTTATATTGCTGTTGCGGCTAAAATGAGATTAGGGTATGACGATAGTCTGGATGTAGTGGGGATCCATGGCGTCGGCGGAGTGTTAGGGACTCTGTGCGTAGGACTGTTCGCCTCCACGGCGGTTAACTCCGGCGGCGCTGACGGTCTTTTCTTTGGCGGAGCACGGTTATTGGGCGTTCAGTTCTTGGGAGTGGCGGTCACCGCGGTTTACGCGTTCGTCGTAAGCTGGATTTTGGTGAAGGTCATAGACGCGACCATCGGACTGAGAGCGAGCGAAGACGATGAAACGCTGGGACTCGATTTGACCGAACACAGCGAAACAGCGTATAACCAGTAATCGGACATCGCATGATTCGGAATTGCGCTTACAGAGGAGATGGTATACATGAAAAAGATTGAAGCCATAATCAAACCGCATAAGCTGGATGAAGTGAAAACAGCGCTGCAGACTATCGGTGTTAAGGGGATGACCGTAACCGACGTAAAAGGGTACGGACGGCAGAAGGGTCATAAAGAGATTTATCGTGGAGCGGAATACACGGTCGACTTTGTGGTTAAAGTGAAAATAGAAGTCGTGGTCGAAGACGACCAGGTGGAATCCGTGGTCAACAGTGTGATTCAATCGGCCAGAACCGGTGAAATCGGTGACGGAAAAATGTTCATCTATACGCTGGATGAAGTGATTCGCATCAGGACCGGCGAAACGGGAGCGGACGCCATTTAGTAGGCGGGTCGCCGCCCGGCCGTAAGACATTATAGCTTGCATGCGCAGGAAGAGCGCGCCCCGCCCGATCCTGCCGTGTATGCGCGCCGTTTGTGTTTCTCTGGCGTTGAACGCGCCGGAGGATAATCAAACGGTTTTTTTTGTTCCCCCAGGGAATTCGTCAATCGTTCCCGCCTGTTCAGCGCCGGGAGCCCTTTCTTGCCCTTTCCGACAATTGTATGTATACTCAAGCTGTTAAACGAACCTTTACCTCATTTTTGTCTAATAAAAGATTGAATACTATGGCTTCCGATTGGAAGTACACGGGAAGAACGGCGAATCATCCATGGCGGATAGCAATAAAAAGGTAGTTGTCGGCGTGACCGGAGGAATAGCGGCCTACAAATCCGCGGTTTTAGTGCGGGAGCTGATGAAAAACGGCTTTCAGGTCCGGGTCATCATGACGAAGAGCGCGCAGAAATTCATAACGCCTCTCACCTTCAAGACCTTAACGACCAACGAAGTCGTTACCGACATGTGGCAGGAAACAGAGGGAGAAGTGCTGCATATCTGGCTCGCGCAATGGGCCGATCTGGTCATTATCGCGCCGGCGACCGCCAACACCATCGGTAAGATAGCCAACGGAATAGCGGACGACTTCCTGACCACGTTCATTCTGGCGACCCGCGCGCCTACGCTGATCTGCCCCGCCATGAATACCTATATGTTTCAGAACGCGGTCGTGCAGGAAAATATCGGACGATTGCGCGAACGCGGATATCATCTGATGAGCCCCGGAGAAGGCTCGCTGGCCTGCGGCATGGAGGGGGAGGGGAGGTTGTCGGATCTGGATGACATCGTCGAGGAAGCCGTGGACCTGCTCACCGCAAAAGACCTCAAGGACACGCGCTTTCTCATCACCGCCAGCCGCACCGAGGAATACTTCGATCCGGTGCGATGTCTCACCAATCGCTCTTCGGGAAAGATGGGGTTCGCCCTGGCGACCGCGGCCAGGAGACGGGGCGCAAAAGTGACTCTGGTCACCGGTCCCACCTATCTCGCCGACCCGCGCGGCGTGGATACGATCAGGATATGCTCCGGGGCCCAGATGTTCGAAGCGGTGCGGGAACGCTTTGACCATACCGACGCGCTCATAAAGGCGGCCGCGGTGTCCGACTTCCGGCCCGCCCATGACGCCGCTCCGCAGAAGATGAAAAAGGAACGAGCCTCAAACACCATCGAACTCATTAAAAATCCCGATATCCTCAAGGAGATGGGGAGCAGGAAGAAACACCAGGTCCTGGTCGGTTTTGCGGCGGAAACCGAGGATCTGCTGGAAAACGCCCTGGCGAAAATGAAGGAAAAGAATCTCGATTTTATTGTCGCCAATGATGTGAGCAGGCCGGACGCGGGATTCTGCGCCGATACCAACACGGTCAAAATCATCGATCGGAACGGGTCTGTCCGGGATGTGCCGCTCAGCTCCAAACTGGACGTGGCGCACGCGATTCTCGATCGAATTTCCGAATGGATGCGTGAACATGCCCGGCAATGAACGGTTTTCCTGGGACCGCCTCCAACCAAGACTCAAGGCCATGTTGGCGCTGCAAAAAGCCTTGGGAATGGAGGAACTGTTCGTGCCCGAAAAGCTCAGACGGGCTATAATGGAGGGACCGCCTGTGGCCGGGAATCCGCTTGAGGCCGATTCGCTGGACGGGCTGCAAAAAGGGTGGGGCGAGTGTACCCGTTGCCGGCTGTGCGAATCGAGGCAAAACCTGGTGTTCGGCGAAGGGAACCCTCACGCCAGACTGGTCTTTGTGGGAGAGGGCCCCGGGCAGGAGGAAGACGAGCAGGGACGCCCCTTTGTGGGGAAGGCCGGTCAGCTCCTGACGGACATCATAGAAAAAGGGTTCAAGCTGCGGCGGTCCGAAGTCTACATAGCCAATATCGTCAAGTGCCGTCCGCCGCGCAACCGGGACCCCGAAACGGACGAAATAGAAACCTGCATCCCGGTTCTCTGGAGGCAGCTTGAACTTATAAACCCGGACGTTGTGTGCGCCCTGGGCAGGGTGGCGGCTCAGGCGCTGCTGGGATCAAAGGAACCGATTTCCGCTTTGAGGGGTCGTTTTCACCGGGCGCGAGAATTCGCCATTCTGCCCACTTTCCACCCGGCTTATTTGTTGCGCAATCCGGGGGCTAAAAGGGAAGCGTGGGAAGACATAAAGGTTATAATGAAACGGTTTCCTCAGTTGGGATGAGGGGGCGTCCATGGAAATCCTGCGAAAAAAACGACATGCCATAACACTTTCGATCATTGCCGGGCTGGCGCTGCTCTTCATCGCGGGTTCCCTGACGGCGCGGAGTCCGGTGGTCTATACGGCGCGCATTGAGGGAACCATAAATCCGGGCACGGCCGAGTTTCTGCAGCGGGCGGACAAGGAAAGCGCCGAAAAAGGCGCGGAAGCGCTGGTGGTGGAACTGGATACCCCCGGAGGACTGGCCGATTCCATGCGTGACATGGTCAAGACCATTATGGATTCGCCGATACCGGTCATCGTCTATGTGTCGCCGAGCGGCGCGCGGGCGGCTTCCGCGGGAGTTATGATCACCATAGCGGCCCATGTCGCGGCCATGGCGCCGGGAACCAACATCGGAGCGGCTTCTCCGGTGTCCATCGGCGGCGGGAAAGACATGGACGACACCATGAAGCACAAGGTCATGAACGACATGGTCGCCTATGTCAAAAGCATCGCCCAGAAGCGGGGCCGGAATGAAAAATGGGCCGCGGAGGCGGTCACGGACGCCGTGTCCATCACCGATGTTGAGGCGGTTCTGAACGGTGTGGTCGATCTCCGGGCGGATAATCTGACCGACCTGCTCCAGAAAGTGGACGGACGGACGGTGGACGTGCTGGGAAAATCCATAATCCTCAACACCAAGGACGCCCAGGTTGAAGCGATCCATGAACGTTTCCGGGAACGGTTTTTAAGAACGCTGGCCAATCCCAATATAGCCTATGTGCTGATGCTGATCGGTCTGGCGGGCCTGTATTTTGAATTCACCAACCCGGGAACCATATTCCCCGGCGCGGTCGGCGCGTTGAGCCTCATTCTGGCCTTCTACTCGCTGAACACGCTGCCGGTCAATTACGCGGGGGTGCTGCTCATCATCCTGGGAATTGTGCTCTTTATCGCGGAAATAAAGATCACCAGCTACGGCTTCCTGACGCTGGGGGGCATCGCCAGTCTGGTGCTGGGGTCCATCATGCTGTTCAAGGATCAGGGGGCGTACGCCGTGAGGGTTTCCCTGTCGGTGATGCTGCCCACCATAGCGGCGATCACGCTCTTTTTCACCGTGGTGCTCGCGCTGGTGGTCAAGGCGCAGGTCAGAAAGCCGACCACGGGCGTCGAGGGATTGATCGGCGACCGCGGGGTGGTGGTTCGGGAGGTATCTCCCGCGGGCGGAAAAGTGTTTGTGCACGGGGAGTATTGGAACGCCTCGAGCGACGAGGTCATTGGCGAGAAGGAACGGGTAGAAGTGATCAAGCTGGAACACATGAAACTGCTCGTCAAACGCTTAAAAACGGAAACATCGGAAACATCCAAAGGCTAAACGGAGGAACGTTATGTTTTCCTATACGCTGGTGGTAGTGATCTTATTGGCTTTTCTGTTCCTGAGCGCCGCGATAAAAGTGCTCCGGGAATATGAGCGGGGCGTCATTTTTCGACTGGGACGTTTGATCGGGGCAAAAGGCCCCGGGCTTATTATCCTCATTCCCCTGATCGATCGCATGGTGAAGGTGAGTCTGAGACTGGTGGCCATGGACGTGCCGCCGCAGGATGTTATCACCCGCGACAATGTATCGGTGAAGGTTAACGCGGTTATCTATTTCCGGGTCCTGGACGCCAATAAGGCCATTGTGGAAGTGGAAAACTACCTGTTCGCCACGTCGCAGTTGGCGCAAACCACACTGAGGAGCATTTGCGGGGAAGCGGAACTCGACGATCTTTTGAGCGAGCGCGAGAAGATCAACAACCAGATTCAGGAAATTCTGGACAAGCACACCGATCCGTGGGGGATCAAGGTGACCACGGTGGAGGTCAAGCACATCGACCTGCCCACGGAAATGCAGCGGGCCATGGCCAAACAGGCCGAGGCCGAACGCGAGCGGCGGGCCAAGGTGATCAACGCCGAGGGAGAATTCCAGGCCGCGGCGCGTCTCACGGACGCGGCCAAGATGATCGAACAGTACCCCGTGGCGTTGCAATTGCGCTACCTGCAGACGCTCAGGGAAGTGGCGTCCGAGAATAACTCCACCACCCTTTTTCCCTTGCCCATAGATCTGTTCAGGCCTTTTATAGAGAGAGTTGAAAAGGCGACAAAAAAAGAGTAAGGTACGGGTTCGCTTTAAATCGACAGAACACGTCATTGATGAATGATATTTTTAGAAAGAAGACAATTTTTATCCAAGGAGTAGGAAATGGCTGACGATATCATACTCACCAAGCCTCTGGAAAAGATGACCGTTAAGGATCTTCGCGCCATGGCGCTGAAAATTCCGGGAATCACCGGCGTCCACGCCATGAAAAAGGACGAGCTCATTGCCGAGATCAAGGAAGCCAAGGGCATAACGGACGAACCGGGCCAAAAGGTCGCCGCCGAATATGTCCAGACGCTCAAAAAGAAAATCAGAGACCTGAGAGCCAAAAAAGTGGACGCTCATGAATCCGGCGACAAAAAAACGATAAAAATTTTGCAGCGCAAGATTAATCGTCTGAAAAAGAAAACCAGAACGGCCGTCGCCTAGGCCTTTCATTCGGCGTTCGAAGTGGGGGAGAGTCTTCTTCGAGGCCGGATCGATTGTTCCATGAAATTCGCCGGTGGTTGACCGGCGAGTCGTGTCGTTCAAGTAAGACGGCGCTCGATTTTAGCGGAGCGCCGTGTTGTTTGGTTATCTGAATCGCTTATCCTCACGCGCTTTTGCGCGCGCATGGTTCCGTGTCTTTCTTGCGATGAGGAAGCGACCGAAAATCGATACAGAACTCGGCGGTATTTCCACACGTGTCGCACACACTCTGGTATACTTTGACCGGTCCTATACCTTTTAGCTTTGACGCGTGAACTTTGACCTCTTTCAGCTTCAAGCTAACCTTATTCTTACATACATGGCATAGGATAGTAGGTAATCTTTTCATATTTGTTTAAAATAACCATGTTTACCAGAACAGGCAAACATCGGCCTGGACGATTATCGGATACCGGAGTCCTTTGATGGCGGAGACAAATGGTGGATTTACATTGACACGCCCGATTGATTCTGTTAGCCACAAAGCGACAAGAAAGGAACCCGGATAACTCACCCAGATGGAAACAAGTTTATCAATTGATCCCTCGAGTACAAGCCGTCGGGAAGACCCCGGAGGCGCTCCATGCGCCACGAGATGTAATCCCGGCGGGCAGGACAGAGGATATGTCCGAAAGAAAATTACATCTTCTTCAAGATACGGTGGAAAGGCTCTTGCGCCGGAACGCCACCAGACACTTGGTCAATATCCTCAACAAGACCCACCACGCTGATATTGCTCACCTTTTTAAACTTGTCAACGAACGTTCGGCTCGTATTCTCTTTGAACTGCTCCCCGACGTGCAGAAGGCGGCTGAAGTGCTGTCGGATATGGAGCCGAGTTTCAGAAATGAATTATTACGGCATATAGAGGCGCATCGCATCGCCGAACTTCTGACGGCAATGGCCAATGATGACGCCGCGGACCTGATTACGGACCTGCCTGAAGACGTCCGGACTCAAGTCCTGGAACTGATGCCGGATAAAGATACCCAGGAAGTATCCGAACTGCTGAGCTATCCCGAGGACACCGCCGGCCGCATCATGACCACCGATTTCCTGGCCGTGCCGGAAACGCTGAAGGCCTTTGAAGCGGTGCAGGAGGTTCGCAAGGCGTCGGAAACCAAGATGGTGTTTTATCTGTATGTGGTGAATGAAGAAAAACGGCTCACCGGCGTGCTGTCCCTCAGGCAATTGGTGACCGCGTCCGGCGAAACCCAGCTCTCGCAAGTGATGATGCGCGATGTGATCAAGGTGGGAGTCACCACGGACCAGGAAGAAGTGGCGCGGCTGGTTTCACGGTACGATCTGCTGGCGATCCCGGTAGTGGATGAGTCGGGGGTGCTGATCGGTATTGTCGAGGTTGACGATGTAATCGACGTTCTGAGGGAAGAGGCCACGGAAGACATCTTGAAAATGGCCGGAACGTCGGAGCAGGAAGTCAGCTCCTTTTCCGTATCCCGCGCGGCCCGCGTGCGTTTGCCCTGGCTGTTCGCCTCCTGGATCGGAGGCGTGATCGCCATTCAGATAATCAGCGGTTTCGAGTCCCATTTCCAGGGTGAGGTGCTTATGTTCGCTTCACTCGCCGCCTTCATCCCGGTCATCATGGGCATGGGTGGAAATATCGGTACCCAGAGCCTGTCCATAACCTTGCGCGGCCTGGCCACCGGCAGAGTCGACCCCAAAAATCTGTGGCGGGTTGTTCTCAAGGAAATTCGCATAGGCCTGCTGCTCGGCCTGGCCTATGGCGTGCTGCTGGCCCTGGTGGGATGGTTTTTATACCGCAACGCCAGTCTGGGGCTGGTGGTGGGTATCGCCATGTGCGCCAATATGACCATGGCCGCTGTCGTGGGAACCTTTCTTCCCCTTATCGCCGTTAAGATGAATATAGACCCGGCGGTCGCGTCCGGTCCTTTTGTCACCACCAGCATCGATATCCTGGGCGTGACCTTCTATTTTATTACCGCCTCCCTGTTTGTCCTCTAGCCGTTCGGGCCTGAACCGCGGACGATTCCACCAGGAAAAACCCGTGGCGGCCGCGCGGCGCCGACGATCCGGTTTGGTCTCATAGAGTTGTTTCAAGTGGGGCTAAACTTTTTCGTGAAATGTGGCTATGTCGTTAGCTCCGAAAAGGAGTACATGATCTCCTTCTCCCTCCGGGAGAAGGTCGGGATGAGGGTTGATAAATACAGCGGGGGCATTTCTGCCCCCGCGCCCCCTGCGCGCTATTTCTCGCTACGCTCGAAATGATACGTACGCTTGACTGAAATGTTTATGTTTTCAACAATTTAAGGTTTTTGAGGAAGGGTGTGGGAAGGAACTTTTTTCAAAAAGTTCCATCCCACAAATTTCAAAATCGACAACCTCCCCTGGGAGAAGGTCGGGATGAGAATTGAAAATGCAGCGGGGGCATTTCTGCCCCTCCCCCCTTCAAAACGTTTTCAAGGCTAATTCGTCGTTACCCGGTTTGATCGGGCATTCAGGCAAGAGTGTTCTCATTTACCGCGCAGCGGGAAATAGCCTGCGGGGGGCGCGGGGGGAGAGATCCCCCCGCCCGTGTTTTGGTTCATGTATCATTTTCTGGCTTGTGGGGGGGCCTTCGCCCGCGCGTCGCTAATGTAACGGCCAGAAAAACAGAATAAGACCGAGACCGGTAACGACGACCAGGATGGACAAGGGCAGGCCCATGCGCCAGTAATCGCCGAACCGGTATCCTCCCGGCCCCATGACCAGCGTGTTGGATTGATGGCCGATGGGGGTGAGGAAAGGCGATGACGCCCCCACCGCCACGGCCATGAGGAAGGGGTCGATGGACGCGCCCAGGGCCTGGGCGAGATTCACGCCTATGGGCGCCATGAGCAGAGCCGCGGCCGCGTTATTGATCAGGTTGGACAGGAGCATGGTCGCGATGAGCAGCAGCGCCACGGCGCCGGGAGCCGAAAAGCTGTGAGAGACGTCCAAAAGCCCTTTGGCCACAAGAGCCGCGCCCCCGGTTGTTTCCAGCGCCGCGCCCAGGGGCAGCATGGCGCCCAGAAGCACGATGATGGGCCAATCGATGCTCCGGTAGGCGTCGGCGAGGTTTATTACCCCGGAAAGCAGCATGACCAGGGCGACCGCGCTGAGGGCAATGTGCGCCGGGAGCAGATTGAGCGCCGTCGCCGCTATGGCCGCGGCAAAGACCGAAAGAGAGAGCAGGGTTCCTCTGGGCGGACTCAGGTTCAAGTCGCGGCCCGCCAGAGGCAGACAGCCCAGCGCGGCCATGGCCTCTCCCATGGTGTCGTCCGGCCCCTGCAGCAGAAGAACGTCCCCGGCGCGGAAGGAAAGGTCGCGGAGCCGCGACGTCAGGCGCACCCCTTGACGGGCCACGGCCAGCAGATTGACCCCGTAACGCCACCGCAACTCCAGACGCGGCGCCGTCGTTCCGACCATCGGCGAATCCACCTGCACCACCGCCTCGATGAGCCCCATTTCGTGCGATTTCACCAGTTGTTCGCAGGCGTCCATGTTTTTTTCATTTTCCTCGGATGCGGCGGGAATTTCTTCCGCGATCAGGTCCTTGCATAAATCCCGGTTGCCCACCAGCTCCAGACCGGCGACTTCAATGACGGATTTAATGTCCTCCGGTTGGGCCTCCACGATAAGGATATCCCCTTCAAACAGTTCATGAAAACGGGCGGGGGCCATGATTTTTCTGTTTCCCCGGATAAGACTCATCACCACGATTTCAGCTTCGGCATTTTGTTCCAATTGGCGGAGCGTCATCCCCACGGCCCCGGATTCCGGCGGCACGCGCAGTTCGGTCATATAGGATTCAACGCTGAAAAGGTCTTCGGTGGAAGCGGGCTCCTTGCGGACGGGAATGAGCCTCCATCCCAACAGGGCTATGAACAGCGTCCCCGCCAGCGCCACGCCGAGACCCACCGGGGTGAAGTCGAACATGCCGAAGCGGGGGAGGTCGTACCGAGCCCGGAAGGAAGCGATGATGATGTTGGGTGGCGTGCCGATGAGCGTGATCAGGCCGCCGAGCAGAGATCCGAAGGCCAAAGGCATAAGAAAGCGGGAAGGCTTGTGAGGCCCCCGGCGGGCCAATCGCAGAGACACCGGCATGAGAAGCGCCAGAGCGCCCACGTTGTTGATGAACGCCGAAACCAGGGCCACCAGCATGGTGAGGACCGGGATGAACAGACGGGGATGGGAGGCCACCCGGGAGAGCTTGCGGGCCAGCAGGCTCACCACGCCCGCGTTGGTGAGTCCCCGGCTGATCACCAGCACCGCGGCGACGGTGACGATGGCGGGGTGTCCAAAGCCGGAAAAAGCGTTGTCAGCCCCTACAAGCCCGGTCACAACCGCGGTCAGCAAGGTCAAAAGGGCTACGATGTCGTAGCGGGGACGTCCACGGACGAACAGAATGAACGCGGCGAAGAGGATGCAAAACAGGATGATCTGGTTGGTGGTCATGGTGTTCCCCATAAAAAAATTATTATTCATCATAGCAGGCCGTAGAGGGGAAATCACCGAAATGTGGAAGGATTGATACGAATGGTTCGCGGAGCGCGGCGCCCGCCGGATTCTGGTCCAGGAGTGTGAAAAGCGGTCAGAACCCGGCTCGACGCTTGCCTGGAGCGCTCATGAAGTCAGCCATCAAAAGCGGGGATTCGAATTCCCGCCGTTACGGTACCATAAGCTCGGTGCTCAGGTATCGTTCGCCCGTGTCGGGTATGATGACGACAATCTGTTTACCCTGGCTCTCGGGCCGCCTGGCCACTTCGAGCGCGGCCCAGACGGCGGCGCCCGAAGAGATGCCGCACACAATCCCCTCGATCCGGGCCAATGCGCGGGCGGTATCGAAGGCCTGCTCGTTAGTGACGGTAATGATTTCGTCTATGACGTTTCTGTTCAAAACGTCGGGGACAAATCCCGCCCCGATCCCTTGAATCTTATGCGGTCCGCTTTTGCCGCCCGAAAGCACGGGAGAATCGGCGGGCTCGACGGCCACGGCGCGAAAGGAAGGCTTTCGCGCTTTTATGGCTTCGGAAACTCCGGTGATGGTCCCTCCGGTTCCCACACCGGCGACGAATATGTCCACTTGTCCTCCGGTGTCGGCCCAAATTTCTTCCGCGGTGGTCTTGCGGTGTATGGCGGGGTTGGCCGGATTTGCAAACTGGTTGGGCATATAGGAATTAGGGGTCGATCCCATGATTTCGTTGGCCTTGGCTATGGCCCCGCTCATGCCCTGGGGCCCGGGAGTCAAAACCAGCTCGGCTCCCAAATGTTTCAAAAGCTTTCTTCGTTCCAGGCTCATGGTTTCGGGCATGGTCAAGGTAAGGCTATAATTCCTGGCCGCGCACACGAACGCCAGCGCCAGCCCGGTATTGCCGCTCGTGGGCTCCACGATTCTGGTTTCCGCGTTTATCAGCCCCTGCGCTTCGGCCGCTTCGATCATGGCGAGACCGATGCGGTCTTTCACGCTTCCCATCGGGTTTTGGAATTCCAGTTTGCCGAAAACAGCGGCGCCCAGCCCCCGCGCAATCCTATTCAACCTGACCAGCGGGGTTTTCCCCAAAACTTTTGTCACGTCCTGAAAGATAGTCGTCATTCTCGTTTCTCCCTCCCGGCCGGGATATTTGTTTACCGCCGTTTGCAATGCAGATTAATTCGGGCTTCTTCAAAATGACCTTGGTGTCCGGCGGCACGCTTTCGGTGATCCACACGTTCCCGCCAATTATGGACCTGGCTCCGATAACCGTTTCTCCCCCCAGAATGGTGGCGTTGGAATAGATGATGACGTCGTCTTCAATGGTGGGATGCCGCTTTGTCGTCGCCAGGCGCGCCACGGCGTCCTTGGGTATAGACAACGCCCCCAGCGTGACGCCCTGGTAGAATCTCACGCGATTTCCGATAACCGTGGTCTCGCCCACCACCACGCCGGTCCCGTGATCTATAAAAAAACTTTCTCCGATTTCGGCGCCGGGATGAATATCAATGCCCGTAAGACCGTGCGCGTGTTCGGTCATCATGCGGGGGAGCAGCGGGACGTTCAATTCATGCAGCGCGTGGGCCAGCCGATAGACGGTGATCGCCAGGAGCCCAGGATAGCTGAAGATGACTTCGTCGGCGCTGGCCGCCGCGGGGTCGCCTTCCAGAGCGGCGCGTACGTCCGTGGCCAGGATACGCCGTAAATCGGGCAGGCGGTGGAGGAACCGGGACGCCACTTCATGCCCGCGTTGGACGCACTGGGAGCAGGCTTGGTCATACCGGAAACAGTCATGCTGCACGGACAGGCCGACTTGTTTGGCCACTCGTTCAAACAACTCCGTCGTTTCCTGCCCCAGGTGGTATTCCAAAGTGACGGGATCAAGCCTGGGCTTGCAAAAATAGCCGGGAAAGAGTATGCGCCTGGCCTGATCTATAATTAGAACCACTTCCTCCCGGGAAGGAATCGGCGTGGGGCCCACGTGATCGAAACAGTGTTTCGTGTCGCATGAAGCCAAAAGCTTGCGCACCACCAACGGCGTATCCTTGTAGAAATCGGCTATGATTTCGGATTCTTCCTTGCATTTTGGGGATTCAAGCGGTTGATCGGTCATTCCCGTTCACCTTTCCCTATAATCTTCAACCCCGGGTGGATAAGCGGGGGAAGCAAAAACATGATTCTCGCCCCGGAGTTTTATAGAAGAAATATTGTAACGGTATTTTTATAATGATTTCACGCCGCGTCAAGGTCAGAGCGCGTTTGATTTCTTTTTAGGGGCCCTTAGTCTTTCATTTTCAGGGGATCGCCCACGGGCAGCCCCAGTTCGCGCGCGCGCAAAACGCGGCGGAGCAGCTTGCCCGAGCGTGTTTTGGGAAGGGCTTCAAGGAATTCGATCTCTTGCAGCCGGACGTCGGGAGAGAGGTTCGCGCTCACAAAGGCCCGCAGTTCATGGTTGAGACGGTTGGACGCGCTGTAGCCCGGATTCACCACCACAAAACCCTTGAGAAGAGCCTGGCCTCCCTTGTCGCGGGAAATGACCGCGGCTTCCATGGCCGCGGGATGTCTGCGCAAAACCTGTTCGATTTCGTAAGGCCCGATGAAAATGTCGCCGGCCTTGATCAGGTCGTCGATCCGGCCCTGGTGATAGTAGTATCCTTCCTCGTCCCGCAGGACCATGTCGCCGGTGGCGAACCACCCGTTGAGCCTGAAATAGTCCTGATAACGCCGGTCGTCGCGCCATATCTGTTTCATCATTGCGGGCCAGCCGGGTTTCAGCGCCAGCTCGCCCATGGTCAGTTCCGGGAGCGGGACGCCGTTTTCATCGATTACCGTGGCCTCCACGCCAGGCATGGGCTTGCCCATGGAGCCGGGTTTTATATCCATTGAGGCGAAATTGGCGATGCAGATCATCCCGGTTTCGGTCATCCACCAGGTGTCGTGCAAAGAGCGCTTCAGATTGCTTTTGGCCCAGTAGAAGAGTTCCGGGTCCAGCGCTTCCCCCACGGTGGCGATGTGCCGGAGACGGGAGAGATCGTACCGGCCGGGCAGATCGTCTCCGGCCTCCATCAATTTTCGTATGGTCCTGGGAGTGGTGTACCAGACATCGACCTGGTGCCGCTCCAGCGTGCGATACCAGGTTGAAGCCGCAAAGGGTTCGGCCTGTACGATTGAAGCCGCGCCGCAAAGCCAGGGGGCGAAGGCGGAATAAACGGCCCCGGTCACCCAGGCGGGAGATCCGTCGGTCCAGATACGGTCGTTTTTCTTAAGATCGAGCGCGTACCGCGCGGTGGCCAGATGCCCCACCATGTCGCCGTGCGCGTGCACAATGCCCTTGGGCGGCCCGGTGGAGCCGGAGGTGTACAGCAAGTACAGCGGATAGTCGGGATCGACCCATTCCGGCTCGCGTTCTTCGTCCACGCCGGCCAGAGCGTCGGAGACAAGAATCTCCTTCCGCGCCAGTTTCGGATAGGGGCCGTTGGTCAGAAAGAGCAGCTCCACCTCACTCAGGGCGTCCACCGGCGCGCGTTCCGCCAGATCGGCGCTGGTCAGCAACGCCTGGGGCTGAGCGTTTTTGAACCGGTCTTCAAACTCGCCGAAGCTCAGCGTGGGGTACAGCGGACAAAAAAGAGCGCCAAGACGGGCGCAGGCCAGCATGGCCAGGTACAATTCCGGGCAGGGGGGGAGGAATATGAAGAGGCGGTCCCCCTTACGCAGTCCGGATGACGCAAAAAGGTTGGCCCACTGGCAGGAGAGCCTCCGCAGTTCGCTGAAACTGAGCTCATGCGACCGGCCGGCCGTTTCGATAACGAGCGCCTTGGTGGCGCGAAACTCGGGGATGAGCGCCCAGCGGTCGATGGCTTCGTGAACAATATTGACTTTGCCGCTCTGAAAACAGGACAATTCCTGTCGTATGTCGGACCAGGAAAAGGACCGGTACGTTTTGGGGTAGGATTTCAGGTTAGCCTGCGGATTTTCAGCGTCAATGCGCGCTCTGATCATCATTCCCGACTCGACATTTCCTCAGCCTTCCCAGACCTTGAAAGGGGCGTGAATTTGCTTGATTGTATCGACCAGTTCCTGCGCGTCCCTTGACGGGGATTCCGAGGAACGCCGCTCCGCTTGTCCGCCGAGCAGCTCCAGCAGCACTTCGCGGACCGATTTTACCAGAACCGGAACCTTATAACCGCCCTCCAGGGCTAATAAAACGGGAGTGTCCCCTATCTCCTCCAGGAGCCTTCGGGTCAGAAGCCCGAAGCCCGTTTCCGTTACATTGGATCTGCTCATTGAATCCAGATGATGGAGGTCGAATCCGGCCGCCACCATAATCAACTGAGGGCGAAATCTCCTGATGGCGGGAATCACAATGGCGCCGTAGATATGGATCAGATCGTCGTCGTTCACCCCTTTCCAGAGCGGGATATTCAAGGTGTAGCCTTCGCCGGCCCCTTTGCCCGTCTGCTCCGCGTAACCGGAATAGGGATAGATGGTGGTGAAATGGGACGAAATGTAGAACACTTCCTTTTCGGCGTAAAACAGATCGTGCAAGCCGTTCCCATGATGCACGTCCCAATCGATGATCAGGATACGGTCGAGGCCGTGCCGCAACAGGGCGTTTCTCGCCGTCACCCCCAGATTGTTGAATACGCAGAAGCCGCCCGCGCGGTCGGGCAGGGCGTGATGGCCGGGCGGACGGAGCAGGGCAAAGGCGGACTGGAGCGATCGCTCCATGAGCATATCCACGGCGGTGATACAGCCGCCCACCGCCAGCCACGCCGCCAGATAGGTTTTGTCGCTGGCCGGCGTGTCAAAGGAGAGATTGGTGAACCCCCGGTCCGCTGTCCGTAATACCTTTTTAACGTAATAGGGAGTATGAACCAGCTCCAGGTCTTCCAGGGTCGCCGCCTGCGGAGTTATCGGCACGAATACGCCGGAGAATTCGTTCTCCAGCATTCGATACAGATATTTCAGACGATTGGGGCTTTCGGGATGCACGATTCCCGTTTTGTGCTCCAAATATCGTTCGTCGTTAACGACGCCGACCACACGCGTCATGCGTACCTCATAACCGGAGCGCCATGGTTCTTTCTCCAATGCCGGTATCGAGAAAGGTGAAACCGAACTTTTTATATAACCGGATGGCCCGGAAGTTTCCGGATTCCACTGTCAGCCAGACCGTTTCCAGCCCCAGTTCCCTGGCTTTGGTCAGGGTCGCCCGCGTGAGCTCGGAGCCTACTCCCAGCCTGCGATACGGACCGACCACAAAGATAATGAATTCGCCGTCCTTTCTTTGATAATCGGGCATGATCGCGGCGTGGCCTATCAGCTCGTCGCCATCGGAAGCGATTATATTCTCGCCCTCCCGAAGCAACATTGCAACCCATTCTTTTCGCGCGCGCTCGTCCGTGGGGGGAACGCCCTGCCAGACCGCCTCGGGAAAGAAGGCGTCATACATCTTGAGCAGCTTTGGGTAGGCTTCCATGCCGCACGAGCCTATCCGGCATGATTGCTTCGGGGCGCTGGAGGAGGTTATGTTCCGGCTTTCGTCCACGGTCTCGATACTTCTTACCTTACGCCGCGCCATGGGGCCGGGCGGATCAAAAAGGCCGCGTCCATATGAACGCAGCCTGGAATTTGTTTATGGGTTTACGATATCAGGCGTCGGGCGGGCTGAGCCTGTTTTTGATGAGACTTTCAATGACCGACGGATCGGCTATGGTGGAAATGTCGCCCAGCTCGTCCGTCCGCCCGGCCGCGATCTTCTGCAGCACCCGCCGCAATATTTTGCCGCTTCTTGTTTTGGGGAGCGCCTCCGCCCATTGCAGTATGTCGACTGTGGCTATGGGGCCGATTTCGGCGCGCACCAGCTTCACCAGTTCCTTCTTGAGATCGTCGGACGGCGCAGTCCCACTTTTGAGCGTAACGTAGGCGTAAATTCCCTGACCTTTCATCGCGTGCGGAAAGCCCACCACCGCGGCCTCGGCGACGTCCTTATGCAGAACCAGGGCCGATTCGATTTCAGCGGTTCCCAGACGGTGACCGGAGACATTGATGACGTCATCGATGCGGCCGGTGATCCAGTAATAGCCGTCCTCGTCCTTTTTGGCGCCGTCGCCGGCGAAATACATGCCGTGCACCCGGCTGAAATAGGTTTCAATAAAGCGCTCATGATCCCCGAAAACGGTCCGCGCCATGCCGGGCCACGGTTTTCTGATGCACAGCGCTCCCTCCTGATTGGGGAATTTGGCTTCTTCGCCGGTGTCCGGGTCGAGGATCACCGGGTCAACGCCGAAAAAGGGCATGGAGCAGGAGCCCGGCTTGATGGGCGCCACCGCCGGCAGGGGCGTGATCATATGCCCGCCGGTTTCCGTCTGCCACCAGGTATCCATGATGGGCGCCCAGTCCCGTCCCACATAGTGATAGTACCATCTCCACGCTTCCGGGTTGATCGGCTCTCCCACCGAACCCAGCAGCTTGAGCGATTTCAGGTCGTGTTTTTCCACCAGTTCGGGGCCTTCCTTGGCGATGGCCCTGATTACCGTGGGGGCCGTGTAAAACTTGTCCACCCGGTATCGCTCCACGATCTGCCAGTAACGGTCATAGGCGGGATAGCTGGGGACCCCCTCGTGCAGCACACTGGTAAAACCGTTGATCAGCGGGCCGTACACCCCGTAGGTGTGCCCGGTGATCCATCCCATGTCCGCGGTGCACCAGAACGTTTCGTGGTCCTGCAGGTCGAACACCACACGGTTGGTGAAGGCGGCGTAGAGCAGATATCCTCCGTGCGTATGGACCACTCCCTTGGGTTTGCCGGTGCTGCCGCTGGTATAAAGAATAAACAGCGGGTCCTCGGCGTCCATGGATTCCGGCGGCGTGTAGGATGGCAGCTTGTCGTCGTTGACCGCTTCATGCCACCAGACTTCCTTGTCCGGATTGAACGGGACCTCGACTCCCGTCCTTTTGGCCACGATGACCGTCTTGACTTCAGGACAGTGAGTCAGGGCGTCATCCACGTTTTTCTTCAGGGGGACCGGCTTGCCGTTGCGATAGCCGCCGTCCGCGGTGATGATCATTTTCGCGCCGCAATCCTTGATGCGGTTGACCAGGGAATCGGCGCTGAATCCGCCGAAAACCACGCTGTGCACGGCGCCTATCCGGGCGCAGGCCAGCATGGCCACGGGCAGTTCCACGATCATGGGCAGATAGATGATCACCCGGTCCCCGCGTCCCACCCCGCGCGATTTCAACACCCCGGCGAATTTGTTGACCCGCTCAAACAGGTCGAGGTAGGTGACCGCTTCCCGCTCGTCCGGGTTGTCGCCTTCCCAGTAATAGGCCACCTTATTCTTGAGCGTGTCGATGTGGCGGTCCAGGCAGTTGAAGGACGCGTTCAGGGCTCCCCCGCCGAACCATTCGATCCTGGCCTCTTCAAAATCGTACCTGAGCACGAAATCCCATTTCTTATCCCAGGAAAGATACTTCCCGGCCTGTTCGGCCCAAAATGTATCAGGATCTTCCAGTGACATTTTATGCAGTCGCCGATATTCATCCATGCTCTTGACGTAGGCAATTTTTCTGTAGTCCTCTAAATGCGCGTCATACCACTTCGGCGCGTCCGCCATGGGTAATCCTCCTTTCCCAAGATAAATCGTTGCTTTTCAAGCGTAGCCGTTGGCGCCTCGCGCCGTTGGGCAAAGATCGCGGGGCGCGAGACGTTAAGCGTAATTGTAAAAAGCCAGCCTAGCCAATTTCAAGAAAAAAGACAATGTGTACAAAATTAGAGCCATACAAAGATATAGGGGGATAATGGCGTCTAAACGAGACATTTAAGCGGCCTAAAGCGATCAGGCTTTGTGGAACGCGCGAAAAAACTAGTAATTTCATCCTGCCTTTTGAAGGTTTGGCCGTCCAGCCGCGCGCGTTCGGAGACAAAGCGTTTGGTGAAGCGACCAATAATCCATTTTAAGTATGTACGTTTGGCTTTCCAGACAAAGTTTTATGGGGATTTAAAGCTTGTCGTTTTTAGTATAGTATCTTACGTAATAAACGTTATCGGTTAAATTGTTAATCGAGGACCACGAAAAACGGTTTGAGTGAAATTCCGTACGCTACCGGAAAAAACCGGAAAGAAGGAGGAAGTTATGGGAGAAGAAATGGAAGTCGGCTGCGCGCGTCCCACGGGAGGCCCGGTCGGTGAATCCGTTGAAACGGAAAAAGAAACGGCGAACACGCCGGTAAAGGAGATCAAGCCCATGGTACAAGTTGGAAAAAAAGCCCCCGATTTCGCCGCCCCCGCATATCAACAGGGAAAATTCATATCGCTCAAGCTCTCGGAATATCTGGGCAAGTGGGTGTTGATCTGCTTTTATCCCGGTGATTTCACCTTTGTCTGAGCTACTGAAATTTCGGCGGTCGCCGAAAAATACCAAGAGTTTCAGAAGCTTGGAGTGGAAATCCTTTCCATGAGCATCGACAGCGTGTTTGTACACAAAATGTGGAACGACAACGAACTCTCCAAAATGGTGGAAGGCGGTGTCCCCTTTCCCATGCTCTCCGACGCCGGAGGACGGGTCGGCAAGGTGTTCGGCGTCTTCGATGAAGACGCGGGCGTGGAGACTCGGGGAAGATTCATAATCGATCCGGAAGGGGTGGTGCAGGGCTATGAAGTGCTCACCCCGCCCGTGGGCCGCAATGTCAATGAAACCATGCGGCAAATTCAAGCCTTTCAACTGGTCAGGGACAGCAAGGGCAAGGAAGCCACCCCTTCAGGATGGAAGCCCGGCAAAGTGACGCTGAAACCCGGACCGGACCTGGTGGGCAAGGTTTGGGAAGTGTGGAAAACGGAAATGGCGTTCGACTGATTCCGGTATCGGAAAAGCTCTGTCAAAGGCCGTTCCGGTTACGACGGGAACGGCCTTTTTTTTAGTCATTGACCGAGACGCCTTATGCAGACGGCGCACTTGATCCGGCTCCGGGATGTCGTGGAAAATCGAATGGTTAGATTTAAGATGCTCCCAAGGATCGACTTATTATTCCGTGAGCGTTTAGAATCGGGGGCGGCTGGCGTGAATCAGGAGACGTCCAGCATCTTCTTGATTTCAAGGAGATCGCGCTTGATTTCCTTGAGCGCTGATTTGAGGGCGTCTTCGTTGAACTTGAAGGAGGTCTGTTCGGGGCTCTTTTCCTTGACCTTTTTCTGAGCGCCCGCGATGGTGTAGCCTTCCTCGTGCAGCAAGCGCTTGATAGTGAGGATCAGCTCCACGTCTTTTTTTCGGTAGAGGCGCTGCTTGTTGGACCGCAAAGGCTTTATCTGGTCGAACTCGCTTTCCCAATATCGCAGCACGTACGGCTCTACGCCCGCGATCTGGCTCACCTCACCGATACGAAAATACATTTTGTTGGGAACCCCGCCCATGATTCCCTTCTTCAAGCCTACAGATTTTTCTTGAGGAGTTTGCTTGGCTTGAATATTAGCACCTTTCTTTCAGGTATTACAAGCTCCTCGCCGGTTTGAGGGTTGCGGCCCTTTCGTTCAGCTCTGGTCTGCGCCACGAAACTGCCGAAGCGCACGATCTTGACTTCCTCACCCGCCACCAGACGATCTTTAATGATTTCAAGCATTTCATCGAGTATTTCAGAAACGGTGGAGGCGGGTAATCCCACCTGTTCCTGAATCCTATTTACAATGTCCTTTTTCGTCATATGCAAGACCGCTGTAATCGTCCGGGCGTTAAGTCCTCATCACGCCGCCGGTATTTTTCAATACCTGGCTGATAAGCTTGTCGTGAAACTTGTTGACTTCCTTGTCGGTCAGGTTCCGGTCCGGTGACCGGTAGACGATCCGGTATCCCAAACTGACTTTGCCGGACCCGATCTGCTCTCCCTCATAGACATCGAACAGGCTGACGCTTTCCATATACTTCTGATGGCCGAATTGCTCGATAATTTTCATCGCCGAGGCCGCTGAAACATCCCGGGGAACGATGATAACCAGATCCCGCGCGACCGAAGGATGCTTGGGAAGCGGCCGCATGGTGATCTTCCTTCCGGCGTTCTCGGTAAGGACGCCGAAATCGAGGTCAAAGCAGAGCGCCGGGACGTCCAGGTCGAAATTATGTCTGACCACCTTGTTCAGCGCGCCGAGGGCGCCCGCGCGTTTGTTCCCAACCATCAGGATGGAGGACAAGCCTTCCACGAAAATGGGATCGTTCGACAGGGGCTCGAAGGAATATCCTTCCACGCCGAGTCGTTCGAGGAAGGACTCCAGCGCTCCCTTCAGATCATAATAACCCGCGTCTTCCTCTTTTTCCAGCCAGGAAGGCGGATTTCGTGCGCCGGTCCATATGCAGGCGTAGGAAAATCTCTCCTCAGGCTGCTCCCGGTCGGGAACCTTGAAGAATATTTTACCTAATTCGAACAGCATGAGGTCAACATTTTTGTGGGCGATGTTGCGCTTGACCGAATTGATGAGCCCGGGCAGCAAGCTGGTCCGCATGACGGCCTGTTCTTCGCTGATGGGGTTTATCAGGGCGATGTGTTCCCGGCGCCGGTCGTCCGCGGGCAGGTTGAGCCAATCGGCGCACAGCGGCGAGACAAAGGAGTAGTTGATCACCTCGCTGAAACCCAATGCGGTGGAAATATCACGAGCTCTCATCCGCAGACGGCGTTCCGGGTCACGGGGATTCACCCCGACCGGGCCTCCGGGCATGGTCACGGGTATGGTATCGTAGCTCTTCAGCCGCGCGACTTCTTCATACAGATCGACCTCGCGCATTATGTCCATTCTGAAGGACGGCGGAACAGCGGTAATTTCGCCCTGTTCGTCCGCGTCCACTTCAAGATCGATGGAAGTGAGCGTACGGACTACGTCCTGCGTTGAATAGCTGGTCCCCAGAAAGCTGTTTATGCGGTCCGTCTTTGTGGATATGATCGGACGTTTGATCTCGTGCGGGTACTCGTCGATGACGCCGGTGTAGACCTTTGCGCCCGCCAGTTCGACCATCAGTTGCGTGGCGCGGTTGGCGGCGGCGACCACGCCGTCCGGGTCGGTTCCGCGTTCAAAGCGGAACGAAGCTTCGGTGGACATGCCCAGCCTTTTGGCGGTTCGCCGGATGACCGAAGGGGTAAAAAAGGCGCTTTCGAGCAGAACCCGCCGGGTGGTGGGCTGAATTTCGGAATTGAGGCCGCCCATGATACCGGCCAGGGCCACGGGCCGCTTTCCGTCGCAGATCATCAGCGCTTTTGCGGGAAGGGTCCGCTCGATGTCATCCAGGGTGATGAACTTGTCCCCTTCCTCGGCGTAACGCACGACGATGCGCCCCTCTTGGAGAAAGTCGAAATCAAACGCGTGCAGAGGCTGGCCCATTTCCATGAGCACAAAGTTGGTCACGTCGACCACGTTGTTGATCGGACGCATACCCGCCGCGATTACCTTTTCGCGCATCCAGAAAGGCGAGGGGCCGATTTTGATGTCGGTCATCAGCCGCGTCACATAGCGGGGGCAGCCGTCGGGATGAATGAGTGTGACCGAGGATTCCCGTTCGATTGGGCCCAGCGTTTCCTGAACGGAGAAGTGGGGGAAATGCAGCGGCTTGTTAAGAAGCGCGGCGGTTTCCCGGGCGACGCCCCATACATTCAGGCAGTCAGGCCGATTGGGGGTGACGCCGATCTCGATCAGGTAGTCGTCCAGGTTCAGGGCGTCGTAAAAACTCTTTCCGGAGGTGAAATCGTCGGCCAGCTCCATGATACCGCTGTGGTCTTCGCTCAACCCCAGCTCGTCTTCCGCGCACAGCATGGCCTCGGACGTAACGCCGCGCACCTTGCCCGCCTTCATTTTCATACCGTTCGGAAGCTCGGCGCCCTGAAGCGCCAGCGGGGATTTCAGACCCACTTTGACGTTGGGCGCTCCGCACACCACGGTGTAAGTTGCGCTGCCGGCGTTGACCTCACAGACTGTCAGCCTGTCCGCGTTGGGATGAGGCGCTACGGACTTAATCTCGCCGATCACCACTTTGTCGAGAGGGCTGTAACGCCGTTCGAGGCTCTCCACCTCGAGTCCCGCCATGGTCAAACCGTTGGCCAGCTCTTGCGGGCTCACGTCAATGTCTACGTATTCTTTAAGCCAATTTAAACTTAGTCTCATTTTGGGCGCAGAAAATCGGTGGCTTAGAATTGATTGAGAAAACGAGTGTCATTTTCGAAAAAGAGTCGAATATCGTCAATGCCGTACGTGAGCATGGCAATTCGTTCGATTCCCATGCCAAAAGCGAAACCGCTGATTTCCTCGGGATCGTACCCGACGAAACCGTAAACTTCGGGGTCTACCATACCGGAACCGAGGATTTCCAGCCAGCCCGTGCCGGAACAGGTGCGGCACCCCTGTCCCTTGCAGATCACGCAGCGTATGTCCACTTCCGCGCTCGGTTCGGTGAAGGGAAAAAAGCTGGGACGAAATCGTAACGCCGTGTCGGCTCCGAACATCTGACGCGCAAAATTGGTCAATACGCCCTTAAGATCACCAAAGGTGACGCCTTTATCCACCAACAGCCCCTCAACCTGATGAAACATGGGGGTGTGAGAGACATCCGAATCGCAGCGATACACCGAACCCGGAGCGATCACCCGCACCGGAGGAGGCTGTTTCTCCATGGTGCGCACCTGAATGGGGGACGTGTGCGTTCTCAGGACTACATTGTCGGACACATAAAAGGTGTCCTGCATGTCCCGCGCGGGATGGTCCTTGGGTATGTTCAAGGCTTCGAAGTTATAGTAGTCGAGCTCCACATCCGGCCCTTCCACAACCTCGAATCCCATGCGCTCGAAAATGTCGCAGACCTCCCGCATTACCTGGGTAATGGGGTGCAAACGACCGAGTCGCGGCCGTCTGCCGGGCCTGGTGACATCAAGCGCGACAGCCGTCGCCGAGGTAGCGGAGCGCAGTCGGGAGAAAGCCGTTTCGATCGCGGCCGTCACACCGGTCTTGATCTCATTGGCCAATTTACCGATAGCCGGCCGCTCTTCCGGTGTAAGTGAAGCCAAGCCCTTTAAGGCCGCGGTCAGAACACCCTTGCGTCCCAGGTACTTGACCCGGATCTGTTCCAGGGCGTTTTCGTCGCCAACCTGTTCTATTTCAGCCTTGGCTTCTTCAAAAATGCGGTTCAGATCTTCCCGCACTCCGGTTTCCTTTAAGCAGCCTGCGCTTTGGCGGTTTCAACAATTTGAGCGAATCCCTCGGGGTCATGGACCGCCAGGTCCGCCAACACTTTCCGATCGATCACGATATTGGCGTCGTTCAACAGATGAATAAAACGGCTGTAGGAGAGGCCGTGAGGCCGAACCGCCGCGTTAATCCTGATGATCCAGAGTTTTCTGAATTCGCGTTTACGCACTTTGCGGTCGCGGTACGCAAATTTCAGGGCGCGCTCAACCGTTTCTTTCGCAGTGCGATAGAGTTTGCTCCGGCTGCCGCGATAGCCCTTGGCCATCTTCAGGATTTTCTTTTTTCTTCTATGGGCGGTAACGCCCCTCTTTACTCTTGGCATTGAATATCCTCCACTCTCTCCAAAAGATCAAATCGCCGCTGTTTCGAGGCTCAGGCGTATGGCAGCAATTTGCGGATAGCTCTTTCGTCCCTGTGGTCGATAAGGGTTAATTTTCGCAGGCTTCGTTTTCTTTTGCGGGACTTCGTCGTCAGAATGTGGCTATGATAGGCTTTAACCCGCTTGATCTTGCCTGAACCGGTAGTTTTGAATCTTTTTGCGGCGCCGCGATTCGTTTTAATCTTGGGCATGTTATCCTCCACATATATAAGCGCGGCCAAAGGGCGCACCAATGCCGTCAAAAAATTGTAAAAGTGTAAAATTACACATCTTGATGGGAAAATCAAGAAATATTTGCCGCTAAAAAGGCAAAGATAAGCCCGCAGGATGGCCTGCGACCGTATCCCCGCGAAGCGAGCCATCACTTAACGCCGCCGCGTTCAACAGAACGGCTCGTGGCGCCTGTCACAGACCGCGCCAGCGCAAGAGGGGCGGAATCCCATCGTGTCGCCCCCCTTATGCGCATGCCCGTCCGCCGCCAATCGGATGCGGCGTCTACTACTCCACAGGCGCATGGAATGGGGCCAACGGAATCAGACGCTTCCCCATCGCCGTCTCTGCTGAACCTGAGAAACCGTTACTTCGGAGCAATGATCATGCTCAGATTCCGGCCCTCCAACTTCGGACTCTGTTCGACGACTCCCTCTTCTCCGATCTCTTCAGCGATTCGATTAAGCACTTGCACGCCGATGGAGGTGTGGGCGATCTCTCGTCCCCTGAATATCATGGAGACTTTGATCTTGTTACGTTCGTCGAGGAATTTCCTAATGTTCTTGAGCTTGAATTGGAGATCGTGCTCTTCGATTTTGGGCCTGACCTTTACTTCTTTCACCTGAATGACGGTCTGGCGTTTCTTGGCTTCCTGCGCTCTTTTGCTTTGCTGGTATTTGTACTTGCCGTAATCCATGATCTTACAGACCGGTGGTTCGGCGTTCGGAGCTACTTCAACCAGGTCGAGCCCTTTTTCGCGGGCCAGGTCGAGCGCCTGCCGTGTAGGCATGATTCCCAATTGCCCACCTTCATCATCCACGACACGGACCTCGGGAATACGAATCCGTTCATTCACCCTCGCGTCTACTTTAGCTATGGATCTCACCTCCTGTTGGATTTTATTTCGCTATACCGCGAAAAGACATTGATCGCTTGTCGGGAGCGCGCCTATTTCGCGCCGTTTCCGGCGCGGGGGTCGTTCTCCATTTTAATGAGATCGATAAAAGCCTGGGGAGACATGGAGTCGAGCTGCTTTCCGTCCCGTCTGCGAGGCGAAAGCTCTTCGTTCTCCACTTCGCGGTCTCCGATAATCAGCATATAGGGAATTTTTTGCAGCTGCGCTTCTCGAATTTTCAAACCGAGCTTTTCGTTGCGGGTATCCATTTCCACGCGCACGCCGGCGTCAAGGAGCTTCGTATGCATGGTCTGCGCGAACGGAATGGTCCGGTCGGTCACGGTGAGCAGGATCGCCTGCGTCGGCGCGAGCCAGGTCGGAAAGGCTCCGGCGTAGTGTTCGATGAGCACGCCGATGAAGCGTTCCAGGGAGCCGAGGATGACCCGGTGAAGCATGATGGGCCGGTGCTTCTGGTTATCTTCGCCCACATACTGGAGATCGAAACGGTCCGGAAGCGTGAAATCGCACTGGACGGTCGCGCACTGCCAGGTTCGGTTCAGGGCGTCACGGAGCTTAATGTCGATCTTAGGCCCATAAAACGCGCCGTCACCTTCATTGATCTCATAATCCTGCCCCAGGTCCTTCAAGGCGAATATCAGGGCGTTGGTGGCGCGATCCCAGTCTTCATCGCTTCCGATGGATTTTTCCGGACGAGTGGAAAGTTCGAGTTCATAGGGGAATCCGAAAATCCCCATGACATCGTGAACGAACGACAAAACCCCTTTGATTTCATCGTTGAGCTGCTCCGGCGTGCAGATTATATGCGCGTCATCCTGCGTGAACTGGCGAACCCGCGGCAAGCCGTGCAGCACGCCCGATCTTTCATGGCGCATCACGGTTCCCAGTTCGAAATAACGCTTGGGCAGGTCGCGGTAACTATGCACCTTGGATTTGTAGATGAGCATATGAGCCACGCAGTTCATGGGCTTAATGCCGTAATCCACGCCATCCACTTGCGTGAAGTACATGTTTTCGCGGTAATTTTCGAAATGGCCGGACTGTTTCCACAGATCCAGCTTTAATATCTGGGGACCCATGACTATAGTATAGCCCCGTTTCAGGTGCTCCCGGCGTTCAAATTCTTCGAGCAGAACCCGCAGCATGGCCCCTTTGGGATGATAGACCACCAGCCCGGCGCCGGCTTCTTCATGGAAGGAAAACAGCTCAAGCTCTTTTCCCAGCTTCCGATGGTCCCGTTTGCGCGCTTCTTCAAGGTTTTTCAGATGTATCTTCAGTTCCTTGGGGGCGGCGAAGGCTGTGCCGTAAATCCGCTGCAGCATCTTGTTGCGTTCGTCGCCTCTCCAGTACGCGCCGGCCACGCCGGTCAGCTTGAAGGCTTTGACCTTGCCCGTATCGGGCACATGGGGACCGCGGCACAGATCCACAAACTTCGACTGACGGTACACGGAAACCCGATCCTGATCCAGGTCCCGCAGCAGTTCGACCTTGTAGGGCTCGTCGAGTTCGGTGAACAGCTTTATGGCGTCATCCTTGCTCATCTCCTCGCGCTGAAACGGGAGTTTCGCGTCCACCAGTTCCTGCATCTTGGCTTCGATCCGGGGAAGATCCTCGGGCACGAAAGCCTGGTCCTTGTCGAAATCGTAATAGAATCCGTTTTCAATGGAAGGGCCTATGGTGACCTTCACGTCCGGGAACAAACTCTGCACGGCTTCGGCCATGATATGGGAGGCGCTGTGGCGGAGTATGTCCAAACCTTTCGCCGAATCCATCGTTATGGGGGTCAATTCGCCGTTCTCATTGAGAGGGGTAGTCAAGTCGATCAAGCGATCATTGAACTTGGCCGCGACTACTTTGTCGTAGGCGCTCCCCATTTCCTCTTTGAGAATGTCCCGCGCGAGCGAACCTGCGTCCGCATCGACGACACGCGAATCTTTCCAAACGACTGTGATCTTAGACACCACTACACCTTTCCCAAAAAATTAAGGCACCTTGAAGACCGCCGCCTCAATCGCGAGGGACGGACATATTTTCAAGATACCTTTTCGAAATCTTAAAATATCGTCATAAGTTGTACAGTGTTAGGCACGGCGAGATTTGAACTCGCGACTTCTACCGCGTCAAGGTAGCGCTCTCCCCCTGAGCTACGTGCCTGTGCGAGTGGTTTTTTCGATTAACAATTATAGCCTGGTAAGTCAAGCTTAATCACTCATGCTTGCCATTGTCAATGGTGTTTTCTGACAGGTCCGAAACCGCGCCCGCCGCCTCCATGATTTTACCTGTGACAAGTGCCGTGTCAGGGGGCGGCGCTGCGATTTTTTATCTGAAACGACGCCGATCCTTCGCCGCTTTTTGCGGGCGTCAGTTCGAACTGGGGAAAAGCGTGCTTTAGCAATTCCGATTCAAGCTCATCGAGCGATCCCCGATACTTCACGGCCAGCGTAAATTCGTTGGCCGTCGCCGAATCGAGCCGCACATCGGTGACTCCCGGGAATGCGTCCCGCAGCGCTTTTCGGATCTGATCGTATTGCTGGTAGTTTTTGACGTCGAGCAGCACGATTTTGAAAAACGTCGCCTTTGTGGCCGCGCTCAGCGCCGACTTGTCAAAGCTCTTGGCCATGATGTCGTTGAGCTTCCGGCTTAACGCGGACGCGAGAGTATCGTCCGCCGGTTGTTTTTCAGCCGTGAATTCTTCATAGGCGACCAGAGACTTGTCAGCTACATCAATAATTTTAATCGAGCCCTTCACGGCGCACGGAGCGGGGGGCGCGCCGGATTTTTCGCAGTCTTTGCGAGCCGAAATCAGGGCCACGTAATCGGCCTGCCGCTGCCGTCCCACATCGCTCCATGTCAGGACCCCGATATTGCCCGTCTCGTATGACGCGCGTTCGGGACCGTCGAGGCTCAAGCCCAGCGGTATGACGCTCTCTTGCGCGGCCGACTTAACGGCCTCGTCCAACCCGTCCTGACCGGCGATGATCGCCAGAAGTTTTTTATTCTTGCCGCTCGTCTGGCGGTCTTCCAGACCGGCCTTGTTCAAGCTGGCCTTCAACTCGTCTCGAAGAATGGAGGCGCTTACGGCCACGGAAAATGTGGCGTCGGTCCGCCCTTCGCGCAGGACCGAGTAATCGCGGACAAATCCTCCTTTGATGGAGAAGACCTGTTCGGTCAGCGCTTGCAGTCGCTCAATGGCGGCGGGCAAGGCCACAAGCTCGGCCACTGATTTCATCAGCGCGTTTTTCAAGGCGTCGTCAATGGCGTTTTGCCGTGCGGAAGCCAGGTTGCCGCCGGTTATGGCGCTGGTTCCAATGGCGGTCACTTCGTCAACCCGCTCGGCGGCGCGCGCCGGAAAAGCCATGGCGGCGCTGATAATGAGCGCGCAGAGCAAGATGGCTGGTATTGTATTGACCGGCCGCGAGAATAGGATGGCAATGGTTTTTTTCATGGATCTCTCAGGTGTTCCGCAGTTCTTCCGCTTTGATTTGTTCAATCTGTTCCATCATGCGATGGAGAATCCGCAGGGCGTCCGCTCCCGAAACGGGCCCCAGGGGATCGAACTCCCTCTTGTCCCGCGCGCCGGTTTCCATGATTCCCAAGGAAACGTTCAACATGGCGGCGTTAAAATAGGGTGAATTGCTTCGCACGTCGGAAAAAGGCGAGTACCTGCCGACGTAGAGGGTGGTGAGGTCGCCGCGGCCCGTGGCCCGGACGAGAATATCTTGCGTGATTAAGGCCAATTCGGCCCGCTTCAGCGGTTCATAGGGATTGAACAATTTGTCGGAGCCTGCCCGCAGGACCGGCAGTCTCATCTTGAGAACGGTCTCGATGTTTTTACGGTAGGGATGATCCGCGATATCCTGCGGCTGCGGTGCCGGGGAAGCGCTCTCCATTTCGGACGGTACCGTCTGTGTTATATCGAATTCCTGAACCAGAAGAGCGGCCAATTCGGCCCGATCGACGCGATTTGTCAGGACGGCTTTCTTGGCGGCCATGCTTTGCGGCGCATACGCGATGATGGCGCGCATGAGCAGCTCCTCGGAGCGGGCTCTCGCCCGGTACGGATTTGATGATCCGGCCGCCTTCTGGAACATTTCTTCGGCGTTCTTAAAATTGTAGGACTCTTTAAAAGCCTCTCCCATGAAATAATAGGGCGCCATGGAGTGCGGGTTCAGCGCGGTGGCCCGATTAAAGGACGTCATGGCGCTCTCTATCCACCCCTTTTGCTTCTCCGCGGTGAGAATTCGAATGGAGGCCACTTCCACATCGGCCTTCATGGCTGGATCATGGGCGTAGGCGCGCGCCTGATCGAGCAACTGGGAGGCCAGATCGTGATGTCCCTGTTCAGCCCTGACAATGGCCAGCCCCGCGTAAGCCGGGCTGTACTGATTTTCGATGCCGGAGGCGGCTTTAAATTCGCGTTCCGCCTCATCCAGCATGCCACGGTTAAGAAATTTGTATCCGTTGGCCACATGATGGCCCGCGGAATCCAAATCCGTCACCACGCGTTTGGGAGCGCATCCGGCGATCATCAGCGCCAATACCCAGACTAAAAGGGCGGCGTATGTTTTCTTGGCGTTCATCTCTTAACTGACTGTAACAATACCGGTTTTCAAAGTCAATGAAGGTTCGCTCCGGCTTGGTCCGGTTGAGCGGTTTCGTAAAATTCTTCCAACCGTTCCTGAATTTCATGGGCCTTGGTTATGTCGAACCACTCCAGGTCCGGCTGTCCCCGGAACCAGGTGTATTGCCGTTTGGCAAAACGGCGCGTGTCTCGTTTAAGAGTATCAACCGCTTCTTCGAGAGACGTCTCGCCGCGCGCGTACCGGACCAGATGGCGATACCCGATGGATTGCATGGATTTCAAGTCCGGGCCGTAGCCCATCCGCAGCAGTCGTTGGACTTCCTCCACGAAGCCGTCGCGCATCATTTGATCGACCCGTTCGTCGATTCTTTCATAGAGGGTTTTACGTTCAATGGTCAGGCCGATCATGATCGAGCGGAACGGTCCGGTTCGGAAACGGTGCTGATTCTGAAAGTGGCTCAGCGGTTGTTTGGTGAGTTCGAATACTTCGAGCGCGCGCACGATTCGATAGGTATCGTTGGGGTGGATGCGTTCCGCCGACTCGGGATCGACCGCCGCGAGGCGCTCATGCATATGGGCCGGACCGGCCTCGCGGGCTTCTTCCTTGAGCCGTTCCCGTACCTTCAACGAAACCGGCGGGGCGGGAAAAAGACCCTTCAGCAGAGCCTTGATATAGAGGCCCGTTCCTCCCACCACCAGAACGCGCTTTCCGCGCCGGATTATTTCCCGGCATCGATCCAGAGCCATGGCGCGGTACCTGGCGGCGTCGAAATCTTCATCGGGATCGGCCACGTCGATCATATGGTGCGGGACTTCCCGGCGTTCCCCGGCGCTCGGTTTGGCCGACCCGATGTCCAGAAGGCGGTACACCTGCACCGAGTCGGCGCTGATGATTTCAGCGTCGAAGCGGCGCGCGAGCCGCAGGGAGAGACCGGTTTTGCCGACGCCGGTGGGACCCGTGATGACAGCCAGAGAAATCTTGTCCACGATCACCGTCTTTTGAAATCCCGTTCGATTTGTTCATAGTTTATGTTCAGAATCGCGGGGCGTCCGTGAGGGCAATGGGGAGGCGCGTCGAGATCGTTCAGTTCCTTCACCAATCGCTCCATTTCCTCCTTGCTCAATTTTTGGTTGGCCCTGACCGACCCATGACAAGCCATGATTATAATCGTCTTGTCCAGAAACGCTTCGTTATCCCCGGCGTAAGGCGAATCGCGCAAATTGTCGATGATTTCAGCCATCATGGCCTGAATTTCCGATCCGTCGACAAACGGGGGAACAGCCTTGACCGCCATGCTGGAACCGCCGAACGGTTCGACGAGAAGCCCGAGCTTTTCCAGCCGGTCGGCCGTTTTTGATAAAAGCCGGAAGTCCATGGGGGAAAGCTCGATAACTTCGGGCATCAAAAGCCTCTGGCTCTGAGGGCGCGATGAGGAAAAGGACTGTTTGAGGCGCTCGTAGACTATGCGTTCGTGGGCGGCGTGCTGGTCCACGATGGCCAGGCCGCCGGCCGACTGGCACAGTATGTAGGACGATCCCAGCTGCGCCAGTACCTTCAGACCGCCGAAGGGTTGCGAGGCCGCCGGGGTAGGTTCGGCGGGTACGGGGTCCCGCTTTTTAACAGGGGGTTCTACAAAACTCGCTTCGATCCGACCGGTTTCCCTGGCGCTGAATTCCCGCTGCAGGGGAATCACGCGCGCGGCTTGTTCGTCCCGGCTCGTCCGCAGGGAGGATTGAACCGGTTCCGCGACACGCGGCGGCCGCACGGCTGCTGGATCGGAGGAACGCTCGACTCTCTGCGCGGGAAGTATTGACGTTCTGGTGGAGGAAGACTGCAGCCCCGAGGCGCCGGCGAGCAGGGTCTGATACACGGTTTCCCGAACCGACTCGTACACGGCGCGGGAGGCCACAAAGCGGACTTCATGCTTGGTGGGGTGCACGTTTACATCCACCTTGGTGGGATCGATCTCCAGAAACAGGGCCACCAGCGGAAAGCGCCCCTTGGTCAGAAAAGGCTTGTACCCGGCGTAAATGGCGCTTTTCAACAGTGGGTCGCTGACCCATCGCTTGTTGATATAGACATAGACGTGGCGCGGGCTGGACCGGCTGACGTCGGGAGGCGACAGAAACCCGCGCAAGCGCAGCTGCGCGTCGTCCCGCTGCGCGATTTCGAGCGCGCGCTCCGCGACCGATCCTCCCCACAAGGTTCTCAGCCTGCTTTTGAGATCCCTGGTGGGCTGCAAATCGATGATTTCCCTGCCGTTATGCAGCAACACAAAATGAATGTGCGGATGAGAGAGCGCGATTCGTATGGTCACGGAGGTTATATGGTCCAGTTCCGTGGAGACGCTCTTCATGAACTTGAGCCGGGCCGGGGTGTTATAGAATAAATTTTCGACGCTTACCGTGGTCCCCTGGGGCGCGCCGACTTCCCGCACGTCCTTGATCACGCCGCCTTCGATTCGGACCTGATGGCCGGACGTTTCTCCCTGCGCGCAGGTGGTCACGATCATCCTGGAAACAGAAGCTATACTGGGCAGCGCCTCGCCGCGGAATCCCATGGTGATGATGGAAAACAGATCTTCCACCGAACTGATTTTGCTGGTGGCGTGACGTTCCAGGGCAAGCAGCAGATCGTCCCTGGACATGCCCGAACCGTTATCGGTGACCACAAGTTCCCGTTTCCCGCCGTTTCTGGCCTGGATGTGCACTCTGCTCGCGTCCGCGTCGACGCTGTTTTCCATCAGTTCCTTTAAAGCGGAGGCGGGCCGTTCGACTATTTCTCCCGCGGCGATCTTGTTGGCCAGTTCTTCGGGAAGTATTTTTATGCGTGACATGATCCCCAACCAGATCGAATACAGACTGTACGTTGCCTAACGCGGCCCGCCGTGCTACAACTTGATCAAGGAGGGCTCCCAAAGGGTTCTTCTTACGTTCAAAGGCCTCTGCTGAAAAGAACGCCTTCTTCCCTCGGCAGGGGCTTTTGAAGTTTCCCAAGCGGAGGAAAGCATGCGCGCAGAAGATGAGCTTATCTTAAAGGTTACCAAAGAAATTGTCATCAAGTTCATAGAAACCGGCAGGATGTCCGTATCCAGTTTTGAAGAAGGCTTCCTCAAAGTGCATGACGTGGTCAAGTCCAGCTTTCTGGAGAACCGGACCAAGGACGAATAAAACGGAACGCCGCGCAGGTTTGGAGCGGGTCCGGTCATCAGTACCGGACCTCGACAAGGTAGAGCCCCTGCGGCGGGGCCGTCGGCCCGGCCAGGGAACGGTCCATGGCCGAAACGATGGTGTTGAAATCATCGAGGGTGATTTTGCCCAGCCCCGCTTCAACCAGCGTTCCCACGATATTGCGCGCCATATGACGGAGAAAGCCGGTCGCGCTGAGCGTGATGGTCAGGAGGCCGTCCTCCCGCCGGATCAGGCTCTGATGGGTCAGGGTGCGGACCGAGGTACGCGTGGCGCTTCCGGCGGCGCGGAACGAACTGAAATCATGCGTTCCTTCCAGGGCCCTCAGACAATCGGCCATGGTTCCGACATCCAGCGGCTTGGGAAAAAACCACACGCGGCGCCGTTCGAACGCGGAGGGCAGGGAACGATTTAAAATGAGATACCGGTAGGTCTTGCTCTTGGCGTTGTAGCGGGCGTGAAAGTCCGATCCGACTTCGACCGCGTCCAGAATCACGATATCGTCGGGCAGCAGCTTGTTCAGCGCCCGTTTATAGACTTCGGGTCCGTGGTCGGCCGGACTGAAGAAGTGGGCCACCTGTCCCAGGGCGTGCACCCCGGCGTCCGTCCTCCCCGAACCGTGCAGGGTTATGGCGCTGTCGGAAACCAGGCTCAGCGCGCGTTCTATAACTTCCTGTATGGTAACCGCGTTTTTCTGACGCTGCCAGCCCGCGTAGCCGGTCCCATCATATTCGATGGTCAGTTTGATAAAACGGCCCATGCCCAGAGATCAAATTGCCGGTTTTCTTTCACGGTTGCAGGACGCTGACGGCGATCACGCGCCCGCTCAGGGATACAGGGGCGCATGGTCGAGCCCCGCGGTTTGATCGAGTCCGCACATGATGTTCATGTTCTGAACCGCCTGACCCGAGGCCCCTTTGACCAGATTGTCGATCGCGGCCATGACAATGAGCCGTCCGGTCCGTTCGTCGACTTTTACTCCCAAATCCGCGTAGTTGGTGCCTGACACAAAAGCCGTGCTGGGAAGCGATCCTTCCGGGTGAACACGCACAAACGGTTTGCCCTGGTAGAAGCGCGTATAGAGTTCCAGGACTTCCGCGGTTTTGACGGGTTTGGTCAGTCGGGCGTACACAGCGCTGAAGATGCCCCGGGTCATGGGCGTCAAGTGCGGCGTGAAGGTGATGACTACCCGCTCGCCGGCCAGGGCTGACAGTTCCTGTTCGATTTCGGGCGTGTGCCGGTGCTGACCGACCTTATAGGCCTTTATGGAATCGTTGGCTTCACAATAGAGCGAAGAGAGACTCAACCCTCGTCCCGCGCCGCTTACGCCGGATTTGGAATCGGCGATAATCGAATCGGGCTCCACCAGTTTTTCGGTAAGGACCGGCGCCAGGCCCAGTATGACGCTGGTGGGATAGCATCCCGGATTGCCCACCAGGCGCGTTTTCGCGATCTCGTCGAAGTAAAGCTCGGGCAGTCCGTACACGGCTTTTTTCAGCAGGTCCGGCGCGGTATGCGGCTGATACCATTCTTCATAGACCCGGGCGTCTCGAAACCTGAAATCGGCGCTCAGATCCACTAGTTTTTTATCGCCGACCAGCAGCCGGGGTATGATTTCCATCGCCGTCTGATGGGGCAGCGCCGTGAATATGGCGTCCGAGGATTCCACTATGACGTCCGGGTTGGGTTCGGTGAACCGGAGATCGACCAATCCGAGCAGAGACGGGAACACCTCGGCTACCTTTTTCCCCTTGTACTGCCGGGAGGAGATGGAGGTGACCGTGAAGTCCGGGTGGCGGGTAAGGATGCGGAGCAATTCGGCCCCGGTATATCCCGAACCGCCTACTATCGCAGCGTTTAGCATGGTTTTGCCCCCTATTGACGGCGCTGACCGCCAGAGGTGATGAAGCACGGATACCATAAAAAAAGGGAGGCCGCCACCTCCCTTTTTTCCCAAGACGTATATCGCAATTTAACGTTTCGAATATTGGAAACGGGCGCGGGCTCCTCGCAAGCCGTATTTTTTGCGCTCTTTCTTGCGCGCGTCGCGGGTGAGAAAGCCGGCTTTCTTCAAGGGGCTTCTCAGGTCGGGGTCGGCCTCGAGCAGCGCTCTGCTTATGCTGTGCTTGATGGCTCCGGCCTGGCCGGCGATACCGCCGCCACACACGTTTACCATGACATCAAATTTGTCCGATACACCGGTGACCTCAAAAGGCTGCCGAACGATCATGCTCAGTGTGGGCCGCCCGAAATACTCATCCATGGGGCGTCTGTTAATGGTGATAACGCCTGATCCCGGCGTCATCCAGGTTCTCGCGATAGATGTTTTTCTTCTTCCGGTGGCGTAGTATCGTTCCTGCTTAGCCAAGGTTTGATCCCTCCAATACGACCGGCGTCGGTTGTTGCGCTTCGTGGGGATGTTCCGGCCCCGTATAAACTTTAAGTTTTTTGATCTGCTGTCGGCCAAGACGATTTTTGGGCAGCATGCCCTTGATGGCGAAACGGATCAGATCTTCAGGTTTCTTATCCAGCAGCTTGGCGGCGGTGATGCTTGTCATGCCGCCCATATAACCGGAATAGTGATGATACATTTTCTGAAGCGGTTTGTTCCCGGTGAGTTTTATCTTTTCGGCGTTAACCACAACCACGAAATCACCGGTGTCAACGTGAGGCGTGAAGGTCGGTTTATGTTTTCCTCTCAGGCGAAAGGCGATCATACTCGCCAGACGGCCGAGGGTTTGACCCTCCGCGTCTACGACAATCCAATCTCTTTTTATATCAGCGGGTTTTGCGCTGTACGTCTTCATGGGAGAACTCCAATTTGGGAAAACGATGAAAGGACTTATCTAAACGACTCAAATATTTTTGTCAAGCAGAAAAGTTTTCCCGTCGTCATAGACTCAAAATTTAGTTGTCTGGCCATTGCGGAAATGGAGACTGTTTTTATTATAGATATTATAGATCAAAAGAGAAACCTTTTAAATCACCAACACCGAGGAGAGAAAATACCACGCCCACGCTGCGGTCGTCAAAGCTGTCCGTGTAGAGGAATCTGACGCCCCAGCACTGGAAGGTCAAACCGAATCCCCCGCCAAGTTCGATGTTCTGATCGTTCTGGAGCGAGGTCTTTATCAGGCCCACCACATCGAGCGTCTCGGTTATGCGGGCCTGGAGACGGGCGTTGAACTGCTCTACCAGATCCCGCGAAAAACGGTAGTCGATCTGTATGGAATCCCCGCGGTAATCGGAAGCACGCAGATAGGCGTTAATGGACTGGAACGTGCTGTCATAGATATCATAGGTCGAATCCGCTAAAAGCGTCACCATCGGCCACGGATAAAATTCGAGCTCCCCCCGGAGGTTTGAAAAGGGCTGGTTCTCGTCATCCGGGCCGAACAGCTCCCGGTCCGCTTCTTTTATATCGTAACTTTGCAGAAACCGAATCCGGGCAAAATCGCGATAGCCGACGCCCCCCGGCGTTTTGTATCTGGCCACAAAGGCGTTTTCAAACCCGTACGTGACCCGGTGAATAGTGTCCGCGGTGTCGGGCGGTTCGAATTCCGGCAGCCTGCCGCTGGTGTCGGCAAAGGTATATTCGTAGAGCGCCAACGGTTTTATGATGTGTTTGATTTTCTGTATCGATCCGATGGGCATGTTAAATACGCGGGATACGTAGGTGGACGCCTCCACCGAAAGCACCGTGTCCAACCTTTGCACCAAACCGTTATCCACGTCGGGGTCGTCGGCGTCGACGTAATAAAAGGCTTGCCGCGCCTGTACCGAAGGAATCAGGCTGGCGTACGGGCCGACCGGAATGGGCCAGTTGAAACCGGGAGTAAAATCGAACCGCTGCCCCTTTGAGCCGTCTTCCTGGAAGAAGTTGGTGAAGCTGGTGTTCAGGGAATAGAACAACGGCGAGGGGGGAATCGCATTCTGGGGCGCGCTCATAAACATGGTCGGCAGTTTCTGCGGTACCTGATTGTCCAAGTCCTCGCCGGTCACCCCCTGGTAATAAAGCAATCCACCGGTGACTCCATATTTTTCCCAGTTTCTGCTCGCGCTGACGGTGGTCATGCGGAACAGGCTTGTGTCGTCCTCCAGGTTCCGTTGAAAAGTATCCCAGTAGCTTGCGCTGGTGGCGGTGAAGCCGCTGTAGCCCGACTGAAATTCGGCCAGGAAGTCCTGATCGCTTACCAGATCGATATCGACCTTGGCCTTTATCTCATTGGGGAATTCATGGTTGATATGGGTGCGCAACCACCAGCGGTTTTTATTGGTGCGGGAGAATCCATCGTCAAAAAAATCGTCGTCCTTGCGCCGGTCGAAGAGGTAATCGAAGTTCAGTTCTCCCTTGGATTCAGGGTTGAGGATATAGCGATACTCCACGCCCTGCTTCCAGCCTCTCCTCGTGAGGGGATTCGGATACAGGGTAAGATCGCTGTTCTGGGATATGGCCCAAAAAAAAGGCGCTTGAATGCTCGCGCCGCTGCGCTCGGAGTATCCGAAAGCGGGTCTGAGAAGCCCGGTTTGCCGGGTTACGCGGGTGGAAACCCGAAACCACGGCGTATATAGGATAGGCACGCCTTTTATCTCGAATTTGGCGCCTCGTATGGTCGCGTGGTCGTCAAGGCGAAGCTCGATTTCCCGCCCCTTGAAACTCCAGGCGGGGTTGGGGCCGTTGCAGGTCGTCAAGGAACTGTTCAGGGCGTAGTAGGTATCTTCGCCCGTCTTTTCCAGCGTGTCGCCGCTCAGGCGATAATTGCCTTGCCGGATGAAGATATTCCCTTCGCTTATCTTCCCCAGTTTCTTGGCAAAATCGATATAAGCCCACGTCCCGGACACCGTGCCTTCCGGCGAGTCCATATGCACGTTCCCTTCCGCCTCGGCGTATTGCTCCTGGAGAAAAATACGCACGGTGTCGGCGGTAAGCAGGCGGTCCTCCTGGCGAATGCTGACCGAGCCCTGGATGGTGATGATTTCGTTCTCCTGGTCCGCGGTCACCTTGTCGCCCCACACCTCATAGGGCGCCTCGGAAATTTCAAATCGCAGCTTGGGAAATGGCTGCGACCAGGAGAGCGCGGGAACGGCAATCGCCACAACCAGGAGAAGCATGAAAAAGCGTGTTGTTCTCATACGGGATCGAATCTATATCGCTTGGGCAAATGGACGCTTACTCATTGGAAGTTTGTGGTGAAACGGAACGCCACGAAGCGGTAAGCCAACAAACTTAGAGTTCTGCCTATCATACGCAGTATCCGAGCGCAACCAAAAACGCTTGGGATGAGGAAAGGATAGGGCGGGAAAAGAAAGTTTCCGTTAAAAAGGACTTTTCTCCGGAGAAAGAATTACCGTATTCGTTCACACGGGAACGGAAACACCGTGACCGGATTTGGGGAATAAATAAAGTTGCAGGCCGCGGAAATGAGCGGCGCCACGCCGCGATGAACGCAAAGAGCCGGCCTGAAGCCGGCTCCGGACGATCTTACGCTGTAGAGCTTCCCTTTCAGGCGGTCTTGATTTCGATTTTCTTGGGCTTGGCCTGCTCCGCCTTGGGGAGCTTCAAACTTAAAACGCCGTTTTTCATGCTGGCGTCGATTTTCGCCTGGTCGATGGATTCCGTGAGCATAAACGATCGGGAATAGTCGCCAATGCGATACTCGGCGTAGGTGAGTTTCGATTCGAACTCAGGGCGGGCGGCCTTGCCGTATATGGAGAGCGTATCGTTTTCCAGGTTGATGGAAATCGCGCTTTTGTCCACGCCGGGCATATCCACTACAACATACAACGCCTCACTGTCCTCGTATATATCGGCGTGAGGAATAAACACCGGGCCGCCCGTGGTGGATTCCGCCGGGGACTGGATATCCCTCTTTTCCTGGGCTTGAAGTTCCTTGTCGGCCATGATGATTACCTCCTTATTAGGCTCTTATCTCGATTTTTCTGGGCTTGGCTTCTTCGGCGATCGGCAGCTTCAGCGTCAGAACGCCGTTTTTGTACTCCGCGGAAACTTCACTGGCGTTTATCGGCTGCGGCAGGCTCACAACCCGGCTGAATGTTCCGGCGGCGCGCTCCCGCCGGTGATAGGTCAGCTGTTTCCCCGAACTTTCGAGTTTTCGTTCACCCTTCAGGGTAAGGTTGTTGGCCTGAACCGAGATGTCCATATGATTCATATCGACGCCCGGGATTTCCGCGGTCACAAAAAAGGCGTCTTCGCCGGTGTACACGTTTACCTGCGGAAACACCCCGCTCTGCTGGCTTTTGGCGCCGCCGGTGAAAAATTCATTAAAAAGTCTGTCCATATTCTCTCGTAAACTGCGTACCGCGCTGTATGGATCGCTGGAAAACGGATCCCGAAATCTTATAACGGCCATAATGATTCCTCCTTCTTAATGAATCGTGCTCTTTGAGTATCATGCCTGGGGATACGACTCCTTCCCCTTATGTATAAATCGCGTTCAGGCGCTTAACCGTGACTCCAGCCGAAATCGACACGCACGGCCGGAGCGCTGTATATTGCTTGCTTTCCGTTCCTTATATATATAACCATTTCGGCTAAAAAATAATTCGAGAGCTTTAATTGTCAAGGGACGAAAAGCGCCTTCAGTCCTCTTTTGCCCTTGTGGTGATTACGCGAAACAGTGTAAGGTGGCCGCGGAAAAGATAACGGCGTGGAACTTGTCGCGGCGCCGAAAAATCAATTCCAGGGAATATAGTATGAGCGTTCGAACATTCTTAAAAAACAATCGGGAAGCCGTATTCTTTTTTATTAAGTTTCTGGCCGCGCTCATTGTGTTTCAGCTGCTTTTTACCGAAGACATATTCAATCTCAAGCTGGATCTGTGGAAACACTTTGCCCGATGGTCCGCCCTGGTCAGCGGCGGAATACTGAAGCTGTTCGGTATGAACGTGGTGGTGGCCGGCGAAACGCTCTCTCACGGCCAAACAGTGGTAAAAGTGTCCAAGGGGTGCGACGGCCTTACGGCCAGCGCTATTTTTATCGCCGGGGTTATCGCTTTCCGGGCCGGCGCGCTGGCTAAGACAATCGGCGTCATCGGAGGATTTATCGCCATACAGATTGTCAATGTAATCCGGATTCTGACTCTGTTCCTTACGCTGGTCTATTTTCCTCAAAGCTTCGAGGACATGCACATGTATGTGATGCAGGCCGTGGTTATCGCCGTCAGCGTCGCGCTGTGGTTCTTCTGGGCGCAAAAATATGCCGAAGTCTCCCGCCGCTAAAGCCGCGATATTTTTATTGACCGCGCTGCTGTATTTCGTGGCCATACTCTTTTTCTGGAAAGTCTTGCAGGAGCCTTACATACGGACCGTGATCCCTCCGGTGACCTACCTGGCCAATATCACACAGAGCAAGTTTCCCATATCGCTGCAGGTCGTGAAAAACGCCCTGGTGGTGGTGCCGGACAAGGCCGCGTCCGGGCCGACCGGCGATAAACGGCGCTACTATTTTTTCTGGCAGTGGTTTCAGGCCAATCTGGCCATAACCCTGGCTCTAATTCTGGCCACTCCCGGGGCGTCATGGAAGAAGCGATTCAAGCTGAGCGGCTTTGCGCTCCTCCTGCTGTTGGGAATCCACGTTTTTGACATGGTGATAGAGGTCAAAAGGATTTGCATTACCTATTACGCGCCGCTGGCGCAAGGCGCCTTCCCCCCGTGGGAAAAATCATTGATCCTGGTTCTGCACAAGTTTTTCCTCATCTTTCGTTTGCAGGCGACTCCTTTTATTATATGGGGAGCGCTGTGCTACCGCGAAATATTTCCGGCCCTGAAAACGGCGGCGGCGGAAAATGTGGCCCGCAACGCGCCTTGTCCCTGCGGAAGCGGGAAAAAATACAAACGCTGCTGCGGCGCGACCGTTTGATTGGCGCCTCGCCCTGAGTGTATACTTATCCCCGAATCGGCCGACCGCCGATTACAAGAACGCAACAGAGGAAAACGAACGGGCGCCGGGGGGCGCCGGTGAGGATTCGCAAAGAGGCGCGTATGTATCTGACCGTCAAGTATGGGGACATTGTCCGTGTGCACTATACCGCCCGGTATGAGGGCGGCGAGATTTTTGATTCCACCCTGGAAGGGGAGCCCATCCAGTTTGAAGTCGGCTCGGGCGAAGTGATCGATGGATTGGACGAGGCTCTTTTAAACATGAGGCCGGGCGATCAGAAGACCATCATTGTGCCCCCGGAAATGGGATTCGGTGAACAGGACGATGAACTCTTCATTGAAATAGAAAGGGATCAGCTGCCTTCGACCATCAGGCCGGAGATCGGCATGCGGGTGCAGATTGTGGATGGAGAAGGCGAAACGACTCCCGTGGTGGTGTCCGAGCTGTCGGACGATTCCATTGTCGTGGACGCCAACCACCCGCTCGCGGGCAAATTCATCGAATATGATATCGAGCTGATCGAGATACTGGAGAGCTAAAGCCCGACAGCCGGAGCGAGTCGACGCCGCCGGCCGCGACCGGCTAGGGTTCCACGCCCAGTATCTCCATGGCTTCTCCCACCGTAAAAAGCGAACCCGTGATAACCACCACTCCGTCGTCGCCGGCCTTTGCGCAGGCCGTTTCAATGGCTTTTTGCAGGGGAGTTATGGCTATAACCGGCAGATCGGGGCGGGTGACCGCGCGGGCCAGAACCTCCGGTTCCGCTGCTCGCGCATAGGCGGGCCGGCTCAGAACCGCTTCATCCGCCACGCCCAGGAAATGAGCGAGGGCCGCTTCGATATCCTTATCGGCCATTATGCCCACCAGGGTCACCACCTTCTGGCTGGGGAAACGATCCCGGACGGCTTTGGCCAGAACTTCCGCCGCCGCCGGGTTGTGCGCTCCGTCCAGCACAATGGTGGGGCGTTCCCCGACAATCTGGAACCGGCCCGGCCAGTGGGGCGCGGCCAAGGCGCCGCGCAGCGCGGTTTCGTTCCATGAAAACCCTTCCGATTTGAGCAGTTCCATGACGCAGAGGGCCATGCCGGCGTTCGCCTGTTGATGCTCGCCGATGAGTCCGAGACTCAGGTCCTCCAGGCCGCCGTTCAAACCCGAATAACGCAGGCCGTTTTGGGAACGGGAAACGGAGAAATCTCTTTCCGACAGATAAAACGGGCAAGCCAGTTCGTTACATCGAACGCCGAAATAGTCGACAACCTCAGGTTGACGCGCGGCTGAAACCAGCGGCGTTTTGGGCTTGAGGATGCCGGCCTTTTCCGAAGCTATTTTTAAAAGAGTGTCCCCCAGGTATTCCTTATGCTCCATGGAGATATTGGTGATAACGGTAACCTTGGGCTGCGCCACGTTGGTGGCGTCCAGCCTTCCGCCCATGCCCACTTCCATGATGGCGATATCGGTCTTTTCTTCGGCAAAAAGCTGAAAAGCCATGGCCGTGGTGAACTCGAAGAACGTGGGCGGCTCCGTGAAGTTGACCGCTTCTTGCACGCGCTCCATGAGATCGCGGGCCCGGGCCTTGTCTATGATCCTGTCGTTGACCCTGAAACGCTCCTCGAATCTTCTGAGATGCGGCGACGTGTACAGGCCGACTTTATAGCCGCTGTCGGTAAGGGCCTTGGAGAGCATGGCCGCTACCGAGCCCTTGCCGTTGGTGCCGCCGATATGAACGATCGGCAGATTTTGATGCGGATCGTCCAGCCGCTCCAGCAAAAGGCTGGTGCTGGACAACCCCAGCTTGATCCCGAATTTCTGGAGATCGTAAGTCCACGTAAGCAATTCTTCGTATGTACGCATGTCGGCGCTCGATTATAAGGGGGTGGATTTCCGCGCAGACGCCACAATAGCGTCGGTCAGCCCTTCGATGGTGTATTCGTCGGGTTGAATGTGCGTCTGCAAATGGTGTTTCTGAGCGGTTTTGGCTGTGATCGGTCCGATACAGGCCACCTGGACGGATTTAAGCAATTGGGCCAGGGGGATGTGGGGAAACATGGCCGCAAGATTGGACACGGTGGAAGAGCTGGTGAACGTTACCATATCGACCTTGCCTTCCGATAGGAGCCGGGCCACTTTCTCCCGGCGCTCGGTAGGCAGAATCGTCCGGTAGGCGGGCGTCACGTCCACCGTAACGCCCATTTTCCGCAGTTCGTCGGGCAAAACCTCGCGCGCTTCGGCGGCGCGGGGGAGCAGCATCCGCGTTCCGGGACCCGTCAGCTCCTTGAGCCCCTCCACCACTCCTTCCGCCCGGTATTCCGAGGGCACGAAATCGGCGGCTACGCCCATCTCCCTGAGCCTGTCCGCGGTCGCGGGGCCGATGGCCGCCACCTTCACGCCCCCCAGCGCCCGGGTGTCCAGACCGCGCGCGTGAAGCCTCTGTTCAAAGAAGACGACGCCGTTGACGCTGGTAAAAATGAGCCACTGGTAGGTATTTAAAGCGTCCAGCGCCTTGTCCAGAGGTTCCCACGAATCCGGCGGCGCGGTGGCTATGGTGGGGAAGGCGATGGCGTTTGCGCCCAGGTCCCGTAATTTCTGCAAAAAGCCGCTGGCCTGCTGGCGGGCCCGGGTCACGATAATCGTCTTGCCGAACAGGGGCCTGGTTTCAAACCAGTTCAGCTTGGGCCGCAATTGGACCACCGATCCGACCAGGATTATGGACGGCGGTTTCACGCCCGCGTTCTCGGCTTCCTCCACGATGGTCAGCAGGGTTCCGGTTACGGTTTTCTGGGATGGCGTGGTGCCCTGCTGGATGATGGCCACGGGAGTTTCCGGGGATCGTCCGTATTTGATGAGATTTTGGGTGATGCCGGGAAGGTTCTTGACGCCCATGAGAAACACCAGCGTCCCCGCGCTGTTGGAAATCCGTTCCCAGTCCAGGCTCGACTTTGGTTTGGTCGGGTCCTCGTGCCCGGTTATCAGTGAAACCGAAGAGGTGTGCCGCCGGTCCGTGAGCGGGACGCCGGCGTAGGCGGGCGCGGCGATGGCCGAGGAAACGCCGGGGATGACTTCAAAGGGAACGTTCAGATCGTACAGATACGCCGCTTCTTCCCCTCCGCGTCCGAAAATGTAAGGATCGCCGCCTTTCAGCCGGGCCACGGTGGCTCCGGTCAGGGCCTTATCTCCCAGGAGCTTGTTGATGTCTTCCTGCGCCATGGCGTGGGCGCCGCCCATCTTGCCCGCGTAAATTTTTTCGGCGTGCGGGGGCGCGTAGTCCAGAAGGTCATCGTTGGCCAGGTAGTCGTATACCACCACATCCGCCTTTTTAAGGCATTGGACCGCCTTGACCGTGACCAGACCGGGATCGCCGGGGCCAGCTCCGATAAGGTATACCGTGCCCGCTTTCATCATTCGTTCTCCAGCAGTTTGTCCAAAATTGCGCGCGCGCCCTGTTCCAGGAGGCGTTCGGCCAAAAGTCCGCCCAACGCTTCCGCCTGATCGAGCGTCCCGTCGATGGTATCCCGGATGAGCGATCCGCCGTCAACGTCGGCCACCATTCCGATGAGATGGATGGATTCGCCGTCCACCCTGGCCCATGCGGCGATGGGTACCTGACATCCGCCTTCCAGCGTGCGGAGGAAGGAACGTTCGGCGGTCACGCCGATTCGCGTTTTTTCATGATCGAGAAAACCTATCAGCTCTTTGGCCGCGTCGTCGTCATCGCGTATTTCAATGGCCAGGGCCCCCTGCCCGATGGCGGGAAGCATCACCTCAGGCTCGAAAAACTCGGTTACCTTATGTTCGAAACGCAGCCGTTTCAAACCCGCCGCAGCCAGGATCACGCCGTCCAGCCCTTCGGTTTCAATTTTCTTGATCCGCGTTTCCACATTCCCGCGAATGGGGACGATTGCAATGTCCGGACGAAGATGGAGCAGTTGGGACTGCCGCCGCAAGGAACTGGTCCCGATCCGGGCTCCCTGTCTGAGCCGTTTCAGAGGAATGGAACCGGCGGATATAAACGCGTCGCGGAGATCTTCCCGTTCCGGGACCGCGCCGATGATCAGACCGTCGGGAAGCTTTACCGGCACATCCTTCATGCTGTGGACCGCGATGTCGGTTTCCCGGGAGATGAGCGCGTCCTCGATTTCCTTTACGAACAGACCCTTTCCGCCGACTTTGGACAGGGACTGGTCAAGGATCTTGTCCCCTTTGGTCTTGATTTTGACCAGTTCGACGGACAGGTCCCGATGGCGGCCTTGGAGCTGGGATTTTACCCAGTTGGCCTGCCACAAGGCCAGCGCGCTTCCTCTTGTTCCGATCTTGATCTTCATAAGCACGTTTCAGCGGCGTCGCGCCGCCAGGGTTGGCTCCCTGATGGGTATCTCAATAAAAAGAAGCAAGGCTTGACGGCCTTGCTTCCTCACTGGCGTTCACGCAATGCGCTCAGTGACAGGTGGCGCACGAGGTGGCGGAGCACCCGCTGCATCCTGAAGTACCGGCGGATTTCTTCACGGAGCCGTCGTTCCCTTCGCTTTTAAAACTGCACGCGGACATGAGCTTGGTCACTTCCGCGCTGTTGCAGTTTGGACAGCAAACCACTTCATTGGAACGGAACACAATGGTTTCAAATTGATTCTGGCAGCTTCCGCATTTGTATTCATATATGGGCATCGTATAACCCCTCCTTCAATCTATTGAAACGATAGACATTCATGAAGCTTTTTCAAGCCTGATCGCCGCGCCGCTTCTTACTTTTCGCAGGTCCCCGGCCTGGGCTTCAATTTTGCCTATGACGTTCACTTCACTGGCGGCCCGGATTTCGTTGGGACCGCTGACAGGCGTCTGTCCAAAGAATATGCAAAACGCGCCGCCGGGGGGCCAGTACCCAAGGTCGTAAAGCTGCACGGTGGCCGAAGCGCCCGGTTCCAACTGGGCTTCCACGCCGATACCGAAGTATATCTCGTCCCCCCAGGTGTTGGCCTTGGCCTCGATGGGCAGCTTTTCCCAGATGGCCTTTGCCGTGGCCGAATCGTTGAGCGTCGCCGTGAAGGTCATTCCCTGCGCGCTGATGGTAATGGTTTTTCCCATGAAGTTACTCCAATCTTTCCACTATCGCCGCGGCGAGCAGCGGAAACATAATTTCGTGATGTCCGGTCAGGTGGAATCCTTTTCCGCTCTTCATGGTCGGCCGCTGCACCACGTTGGTCATGGGCCGGTAGCTCCTGATGAAATCCATATTGACGGTCGTAAATTCATGATTGTCATATCCCAGATTATGCGTCAGCGTCAAAGCCTTCAGGAAAACTTCCGGTAATATGACCGCCGAGCCCAGATTGATGAACGCGCCGTTTTTCAAGGCGGCGACCAGGCTGCAAAAATATCTGAAATCCAGATGGCTCGCTCCGCCCACGGCTTCGCCGTCAAAGGAGGGATGAAAATGAATGATGTCCGTTCCGATGGCGACGTGAACGGTCACCGGGATATCGAGCCTGGCGGCTTGAGCCAGTATGCTCGCGCCGTTTAACGGCAGTTCGCGCTCCAGAAGGGCCTCCCCCACGGAACGACCCAATCCTTTGCCCGCCTTGTGGCCGCTTTGAATGGCTTCATTGATGAAACGGGCGGTTTCCTCGGCCATGCCGAAATCTCCGCGCTCGAGCCCCGCTTCCACATCTTCGCTGGTTCTCCCCTGCAAGGCCACTTCGCTGTCATGTATGACGCAGGCGCCGTTCGTGGCCAGCCCTGAAATAACGCCCCGTTCCATGAGGTCGATAATAACCGGACTCAAGCCGACCTTGATGGGGTGGGCGCCCATGGCCAGAATAACCGTTCTTTTCGCTTTGACCGCCGCGGCCACACGGTCCGCTATCTCCAGCAGATCGGCCGCGCCGAGGATGGACGGGAGCGACTCCAGAAAATCGGCGAAACCGCCGCCGGTCTTCCACGGTTTGCCGAACATGGTGTGGTCGACCTTGCTTTTGCGGCCGCTCAGAGCGGTCGTTTTCAGACCGTCGAGCTGTATGGGCTTCAGTTTCATCGTATCCATTCGAACAGCATCAGGTCCACGAGTTCGCATATGGCGTGGCCGATAACAATATGAGTCTCCTGGACCCGCGGAGTTTCGGGACTCTGGACTTCCAGTGCGATATCGCTGATCAGCGCCGCCTGGCTGTCTTTCCCCCCGGTCATGGCCAGGCAGGTGAGCCCCAGTTTCCGGGCGGTATTGAGGGCCTCCAGAATATTGGGGGAAACGCCGCTCGTGCTGATTCCCCAGACCACATCGCCGGGCTGCGCCAAAGCTTTCAACTGGCGCGAAAAGATGTATTTAAAACCGTAGTCGTTACCGATACTGGTGAGGACGGAACAGTCGGTCGTCAGCGCGATGGCGGGGAGTCCGGGCCGTTCGAGCATGAAGCGGTTCACGAATTCGGCGGCTATGTGCTGGGCGTCGGACGCGGACCCGCCGTTCCCGAAAATGAAGAGGCGGTTCCCTTTTTTGAACGCCTCCGCTATGGCTTGCGCCGCCTTGGCCACCACCGCCGCGTTTTCACGAAAGAAATCGTGGCTCACCCGCGCGCTTTCCGCGCCGATGTTCAGCGCTTTTTCCGCGGCCATCTGATCGACATCGTCATACGACACGCTGCGATTACCTCATGATTGATTTGAACGCCCGTTCGATGAGCGCCAGTTCGTCGTCCTGGATCGTTCGCGCGTCCAGGAGAGCTTTTTCCTGCTCTATGCGGCAAATCACCGGAATTTCGCAGGCCCGTAACCGTTGTTCCAGTTTGGCCGCGGATACCGACCTGGGGCTGACCGCCACCAGACGGGTAGGGAGGTCCTGTATGGGCAGCGCGCCTCCACCGACTCTGGACGCGCCGGATATGATTTCCACTACGGCCTTTTCTCCCACGGCCTTGCGGATGCGCCCCGCCAGCCTGCGAGCCCTGGCCTGCAAGGTTTTGATCGGCGCGCATATCAGGTTGATGGTGGGGATGAAGCGAATGGCGTCTTCCTCGCGGCGGTAGAGCATCAGGGTGGCTTCCAACGCGGCCAACGTGAGCTTGTCGATGCGAAAGGCCCGGTTTACCGGGTTTTTTTTGATCGGATCGATATACTTGGCCTTGCCGACGATAAGACCCGCCTGCGGTCCGCCCAGCAGTTTATCGCCGCTGAAGGTGCAGATATCCGCTCCCGCCTGAACCGTCTCCTGGACCGTCGGTTCGCGTTTCAACCCATATTTGGACAGATCCAGAAAACAGCCGCTTCCCAGATCCTCCATGACCGGGACGCCGTGTTCGCGTCCGAGGGCCACCAGTTCCTCCAGGGGAACTTCCGCCGTGAAACCCACGATCTGGAAATTGCTGGTATGCACCTTGAGCAGCATTCCGGTGTTTTCGGTGACGGCGTTGGCGTAATCCCGGTAATGGGTTTTGTTGGTCGCACCAACCTCCACCAGTGTGGCCCCGCTGCGGGCCATGACTTCGGGAATGCGGAACGATCCGCCTATTTCCACCAGTTGGCCGCGCGAAACAATGACTTCCTTGCCGGTCGCGTGCGTTTGCAGGGACAGATACACCGCCGCGGCGTTATTGTTCACCACCAGCGCCGATTCCGCTCCGGTAAGCTCTTTCAGGATTTCTTCCACGTGCGAATAACGGGAACCGCGCCGCCCTTCGTCCAGATCGAACTCCAGGTTGGAGTATCGCTCGCTTACCTCCACCATGCGCTCGATCGCCGTTTTGGGGAGCAGGGAACGGCCCAGGTTGGTATGGACAATCACACCGGTCGCGTTGATGACCCGCTTGAGATGGGGACGGCTCTTTTCTCTGATCCGGGAAAGCGCTCCGGCCGCGATTTCAGCCATATCGGGCGGGGACTGCATATCCTCTCCGGCGAGCGCCCGCCGGCGAATGGATTCCAGCTCGTCCCTGACAGCCCCCACCACCAGGGCCCTGGGGCTCGTTTCCAGCGCCTGCGCGAGGCCCGGATGCTTCAATACCTCGTCCACGGCGGGCAATTTACTCAAAATGGCTTGTTTGGGATTCATGGTTTTCATAACGTCACGCCGCAAAAGTTATGATTCGAAGGAGCTGATATCCCCCAACCCCTCGCGGATGATTTCGGGCTGGTCGTCTATGAGCGAGATTACGCTCGAGGGCCGCTGCGGAACGGGCCCACCGTCCACGACCGCGTCCACCCGGGGTCCGAAAAACTCTTCCATCTCGTACGGCGCCAGTATTTCCTCCTGGTCGGGAAGCAGCGCGCTGGTGCTGATTATGGGACGGCCGAGCGCTTCCACCAGGTCGAGGCAGATCCTGTTGTCCGGTACGCGAATACCCACGGTATTGCGTTTGGTCTGCATGATTTTCGGCACCAGCTTGGTGCCTTCCAGTATGAAGGTATAGGGGCCGGGCAGCAGACGTTTCATGGTCTTATACGCCGTGTTGGTGACCTTGGCGTACTGGCTGATATTTTTCAGGTTCGAACAGATAAAACTGAAAGGCTTGTGCGGCCGGCGTTTCTTGATCTGGTAGATTTTTTCGATAGCCCGGCGATTATGCAGATCGCAGCCTATGCCGTAGAACGTATCCGTAGGATAGACTATGAGCCCTCCGTCGTCGAGGATCTCCACGATACGGCGAATCAGTCGAGCCTGGGGATTTTCATTGTTTACTTTTAGCAACATAGCAGTCGTCCGGAACAAGACTCATATAACCGGGAAGACGATTTGTCAATGATCACGCCCTCCCGCGCTCATAGTGTAATCATGAATACTGTCGCAAAAAAAAACAATCATTTAATGATAAGCCGGCGCGTCCATAGTCCGTTTTTTTTAAACGCTCGCTCTCCCGGTCTTTCGTATGAATCGTCGCGTTTTTCCTGTATCATAGTCGTTCGACCGTTGTGAACGGCCATGCTCGCGGCTCTCCTGGAATGCGTTTGCCGCGGGCGATCAGGTTACGCGCCGCCCAAGGCGCGAGAATAAGGCGCTGAAAGACCATGAGCTACAAACTGGATGACCTCATAAGCCGGATTGCGGATCTCGTGGGGGTTGAACCCTCATTTTACGACATCTGGGGCCGGAACCATATGACGCCGCCGGAGACGAAAAAGAAGATCCTGCGGGCCATGAAATTCAACATACAAACCGTTGCGGAAGCGCAACAGGAATTCACCAACCTTACCCAAAAAGAATGGACCGAGATCGGGCCTCCGGTGTGGGTGGTCTACCGGGAATCCGTGGAGCCCATACCCCTGCAGGTTCCGGTTCAAAGCCAGGGGCGGGATGACGCCATCCAACGGTTCCGTTTCAGCCTCGTGGACGAGGAACACAAGGAACGGGGAAAAACCGTTTCGCAGGATCTGTTCCGGAAGAGCGTAAAAGCGAAAATAGACGGAGTGTGGTATGAACGCCGCTTTGTCCCGCCGCCGTGGGATCTGGATATAGGGTACTACGATCTGCGTGTGGACATCGAAACGCGGTACTCCTCCCATACCCATGAGCTTCGCCTTATCGTCTGCCCCGAACGGGCGTATCTTCCATCCTGGATGGAAGAGGACGGCAAGACGGCCGGCATGGCCGTTTCGCTGTACGGGGTCAGGTCCGAACGGAATTGGGGCGCGGGCGATTTCACCGATTTGAACAATCTGATTGATTGGGCCGCCTCCACGCTGCGGTGCGACATCATCGGCCTCAACCCGCTGCTGATCATCCATAACCGGCGGCCGTATCAGCACAGCCCCTACTTGCCCCTCAGCAGGCTGTTTCTCAATTATCTCTATCTGGACATGGAGCGGGTTGATGGGTTCGCCGACGATGCGGTTCTGGCCGAGGAAGTCGCTTCGGTGGACCTGCAGCGTGAGTTGCAGGGGTTGCGGGCGTCCGAGGTAGTGTACTACGAGGGTGTGGCCGAACTGAAACGGCGGTTCCTGGCCGAAACGTGCAAGCGTTTCCTCAACCGGCCGTCCCGGGACCCCGGCCGAATGGCCTTTGAAGAGTATGTCCGGCAGGGAGGGACGCGGCTACGGGATTACGCCACCTTCATGGCCTTGTACGACCATTTCGCCTCACAGCCCGAACCGGTATGGGGATGGCGCGCATGGCCGGCGGAATTTCATGACTCGCGCTCCGAGGCCGTCGCCAGGTTCAGGCAAGACAACGAGTTCGAAGTTGTCCTCCGGCAATACGCTCAGTGGCAGCTGGACCGCCAGCTTAAGGACGCGCAGGCGCGGGCCCTGTCCAACGGCATGCGGATCGGCCTCTATCACGATCTGCCCCTGGCGGTGGACAGCGCCGGGTTCGACGCGTGGATGCGCAAGGATCTTTTCGCCGCCGGGATGAGCGGCGGGGCGCCGCCCGATCCGTTTGCGCCCAACGGCCAGGATTGGGGATTCGCTCCCACCTTGCCCGATGAGCTGCGGCGCGACGGCTACCGCTATTTTGCCGATTCGGTCCGTCAGGCCATGCGCTATGGCGGCGCCATGAGAATCGACCACGCCATGCAGTTTGTGCGCTTGTTTTGGGTTCCGGCGGGGGGAAAGCCCGCGGACGGCGCCTATGTGAAATATCCCGCCGAGGATCTGATCGGGGTGCTGCTCCTGGAAAGTGTCCGCAACAAATGCGCGCTCATCGGCGAAGACCTGGGAACCGTGCCCCCGGAGGTCCGGGATGTATTTAAAAAGCGCGCAATTTTCTCCTACCGGCTGCTCTATTTTGAAAAAGACGAGAAGAGCGAGTTCAAAACGCCGGACCAATACCCGGTCAACGCGCTGGTGTCCATAAGCACCCACGATTTGCCCACGCTCGAAGGGTATTGGAGACATTCGGATATCGAAGCCAGGAACCGGCTGGATATTTTTGTGGACCGCGCCGCGTACGAACGGGAAGGAACGGAGCGCGAACACGATAAACGCGAATTGACGGCGCTGCTCGGCCGCCTGGGCTATCTGCCTGACTGGCATCCCCTTGATACCGCTTATATCCCCTCCGTTACGCCGGAAATGCACTCCGCGTTCATCGGTTTTCTGGCCAACACCCCCTCCAAAATCCTGCTCATCAGCCAGGAGGATGTGTTCCGCGACGACCGTCAGCAGAATATGCCCGGCACCACCTGGGAGGTTCCCAACTGGACCACCAAAATGCGGTTTACCCTGGAGCAGCTAACCACCGATCCGCTGGCGCTGGGCTGCTCCGCCATGTACCGCGACTGGATTGAGCGAACCGGCAGGGCCATGAAAAAGAACGGCGGTTGAACAAGGACTTGAAAAAAAGGACCTAAAAAAAATGAATGGGGAAACTTTTTGGAAAAAAGTTTCCCCAAACCCCTTCAAAAATTGTTTAACTGCCCGCCTGCGCCGGGCGGACAGACTAATTCATTTTGTCTCGTCATTCCGTGGCTTGACCACGGAAACCGGAAGCGGCGGGCGCAGTTTTTCTCTAGGCGTACACAGCCTTCACCGCTTCGTCCAGAACAGCGAGGAAGCGGGCCACGTCGTCTTCATTGTTGTAAAAATGGGGGCTGACCCGTATGCCGCCGCCCCGCAATGAGGTGATCACCGCCCGTTCCTTCAAAAAGGCCACCACGTCCCGGTCCCGGTCGCCCGTGGAAAAAATCAGGATGCCGGAACGTTCGTCGTCCCGCAGCGACGACAGGATTTTCAGCCCGCGCGTCTGCAAGCCTTCGATAAAAAGATCGAGCAGATACAACACCCGTTCGAAGATTTCCTGGAGGCCCACGGACATGAGCAGGTCAAGGGAAGCGTCCAGCGCGTAGATGCCCGCCGTGTTCAGGGAGCCGGTTTCAAATCTTCCCGCGTGCGGCAGGAAGGTAAAATCAATGCGGTCGAATTCCAGGGCGTCGATCACCGATTTCCAGCCCACGTTCGCCGGATGGATGCGGTCCAGCGCGTTCTGATCGCAATAGAAAAAACCGAGTCCTTCCACCGAAAGCAGCCACTTGTGGCCGTCGGCCGCGGCGAAATCGACACCGAGCGATTTGACGTCCAGCGGCATGACCCCCGCGCTCTGGATAATGTCCACGCAGAGCAGGATATCCCGCTTGTGGACCATGTCCGAGATTGTGGATAAATCCGAACGGAAGCCGCTGGCCCACTGCACGGCGCTGAGTGAAACCACTCTGGTGCGGCCGTCGATCAGGGGGCGAAGGTCGTCGATGTCCAGCCGTCCGTCAACCGAACGCCACCAGCGCAGTTCGACGCCCAGACGTTGCAGGTTCATCCAGGGATACACGTTGGAAGGGAATTCCTGGTCGGGTATGATCACATTGTCCCCGGCCTTCCAGTCCACCCCGTTGGCCACAATGGACAAGCCCTGGGACGTGGCGGACACATAGGCTATTTCATCGGGTCTCGAACCCAGAAACGCGGCCGTCCTGGCGCGCGTTTCATTCTGCTTGGCCGCCCACTGGCTTATGGCCTCGGACCCCCGCAGCGCCGCCGAACGGGCGAACTCCCGCAGCGCTTCTTCCGCGGCAAGGGGAATGGGCGCCACCGCCGCATGATTGACGAACACGTAATCCTTGGTGACCGGAAAGTGAGATCGCAGCGCGTTCCAATCCATATCGACTCCTCGCTAATTCGGCCGAGCCGGGCTCAGCCGCGGTTTGACTGATTGTTTGTCCAAAATTTACGAATCCGCTCCAGCGGGTTGGCGGCGACAAGGTCCAACGGGGAACGGTCGTACCAGTCTTCGGGCATCAGACGCGTATAGGCTTCCTGGGTAAAGCGGTCGCAGACCAACGCGATGACACCCTTATCGGTTCGCGAACGAATGACCCGGCCCGCCGACTGTATCACCTTGTTCATGCCCGGATAGCGGTAGGCGTACTCAAACCCCATCCCGCTTTTGCGGTCATAATAATCCTTCAACAGCTCCTGTTCGTTGGATATGACCGGCAGGCTGGGGCTGACCACAAAAGCGCCGATGGCCCTATCTCCGGCAAAATCGACCCCTTCGGAAAAAACGCCCCCGCTGACCGCCATAAGCACCACGCTGCGGTCTTGGACCTCCATACGGCGCAAAATATCGGCGCGCTCCTTTTCGTCCATCCCCGGCCGCTGTTCGATAATTTCAAACTCGGTAACGGCCAGGAAAAAACGCACCGCCTTGAGATAGTCGAACGACGGAAAAAAGGCCAGGTAATTCCCCGGTTTTATTTTCACCACGTCGCGGATCAGCTCCGCCACGGGCATGTAGCTCTTCATGCGGTCCTTGAAGCGCGTGGAAATGGAGTCGACGATCACAAACAGGCGGTTTTCCGGGGGAAAAGGGGAGGGGACGGTGAGCGTGAGACACCGCTGCGAGTCAAAGCCCAGCACGTCGCGAAAGAAACCCAGCGGTTCCAAAGTGGCCGACATGGCGATGGTGGAGTGGAACCCTCTGATTCTGTCCCCCAGTACCCGGCTTGGGTCAAGGCACAGGACTTTCAGCGCGCCGCCTTCGGCCGCGTGGAAGAGAAAGCGAAATTCGGGGCCGATGTGCCTGAGCGTTCTGATAAAGGATTTCAACCGGGTGTAGAGCTCGACAACCGGGTCGTGGGGCTTCACGCCGCCGCGCCGCAGCTTGAAGAGCAGATACTCCAGATACAGCCCGTCCAGTTCGTCGTTCAATCCCAGCCACGCGCTCAAGTCGAGATCGCACAGGTACTGCGATTGTTCGGGGTACTCGATCTCGCCGGTTTGGCGGTACTCTTCCAGCATTTCCCCGATATGTCCCAGAAACTCCGCGAACGAAGCGCATCCCGGATTGTTCAGCCCTTCCAGGCTCTTGATAACCGGCGTCACGTCGGAAAGTTTGAGCTCGGCGCTAAAGGAGCGTCTACCCCGGTCGTACAGGTTGTGCGCTTCATCAATGATCAGCAGGAATTCGTCATAGCCGGGTTCGTCAAAAAATCTTCGCAGATAGGCGTTGGGATCGAACACGAAGTTATAATCGCAGACGATCATGTCAGCCGCTTCGGCCAAGGCGCGGGAAAGCGCCACCGGGCACACCTGGGCGCCGCGGGCCAGCGCCTCGACTTTGGGCACGGTAAGCAGGGGATCGGAAAACAGGTCGGAAATGGATAACCCCGCGCCGCGTTCCGTGTTTGGTTCGGCCAGGGCGCAGATCGTTTCATGACAGAATTGCACGTGATTGGGGCACATGCTTTCGCGCGAACCCAGAAAGAGCGTCCTGAAGGGAATGGACTGCTCGCTCAGCGCGCCTATGGTTTGTTCGACCACGTTCCGTTGCGTATTCTTGCTGGTCAGGAAGAAGATTTTTTTGCCCCGCTCCAGCGCAAACGAGACGGCCGGATAGAGCGCGCCGGCGGTTTTGCCGATTCCGGTCGGCGCGGAAGCCAGCAGATCCAGCTTGCCGGTAAGGGCTTCGGTGACTTTTTCCATCATCACTTGCTGGCCCATCCGCTTTTCCCGCAAAGGGAAAACGAACTTCGCGCCCCATTCCCGTTTTTGTTCCAACTCCTGTTCACGCAGCCGCGGCAGGTCGGCCAGATAGCCGAGCGCCTTTACCACGTGTTCCCGGAGCGCGTCCTCGTCAAAGGGGATATCGAAGCGCCGGATTTTATTGGTGTGGAGATTAACCAGCAGAATCCTGGTCTGGTATTCCTTGCCCGGGTCCAGTTGAGACAGGAGAAAGGCGTAGATCTGCGCCTGGTATATGAACTCCGGATAGGAACGGATATCCAAAAGGTTGAAGGATTCGCGGGGAAGGACCATGCCCTTGATTTCCTCCACCCGGACGCGCTTTCCGCGCCGATGGACCAGATCTATGCGTCCCTCGACCATAATCCGGAAGCCGTTAAGCGACGTCTCCCATTCCACCGTCTCTTCCTTGGAGTAAAACCGGGAGGAGCCGATCTTTTTTTCCTGCAGCAGGGAATGTATCTTTACGCTTAGGGCCGCCGTTCCCGGAATTCCGCCCGCCATGAGCTTGGTTCCGGGCAGCATGGCGCTGGCCAGCGCCCGCACCGGGGCTTTGATTATTTTTGCTTCCTGATCGATTCGAATCACTGGCTCGCCTTTAACGCCGGGACCGCCGACTCATGACTAATGACCTCAAAATAGCTATAGTACTGGGGCCGCGCGCTGTAATCAAGAAGAGTTCCCTTTTCTTGGCGCGGGGAAAAGCGCTTGCCGGAAATCGCCTTACGCGCTATGGTTGCGCACAATTTTCCAACCCGGAAACAACCGCCATGCCATGGAGCAGAAGCCGGCCCGTATGAAAAAACTGAATCCCGACTATATCAAGGCCGCGCAGGACGTGGCCAACCAGTGCCCCTATTTCCGCCTGCAATCCATGTCCATAGAAGCGCTGGACGTTGGAACCTCTATTCTTGAAATTGCGGTGGAGGAAAAACATTTGCAGCCGTACGGAATTATTCACGGAGGGGTTTTTGCCTCCATCATAGACGCGGCCACCTTCTGGGCCGCTTTCGCCGAATTGGACGAAGATTCAGGCATGACCACGGTGGAGATCAAGGTGAACTACCTGGCCCCAGCCAAGTCGGGAAGGCTCATCGCCCGGGGACGAAGAATTCGTCTGGGCAAAACCATCGCCCTGGCCGAAGCGCAGGTCACCGATCCCGACGGCAAACTGCTGGCCACGGGAAGCGCGACCATGATGATTATTCCCGGTTTCGGCTTTGAAACGGGATCGGAAATGCCCCCCAAATATGTCGATGACTGAGCCCAGGCAGGATCCCACGCCCTTTGGTCAGAAAATTTCATCAGCCTCTTCACGGTGAAAAAAGAGCTGCTCGAATTCGAGAGTCAGCAAGGTTTCCGGTTCTTGCAGCAAGGCCTGTTCGGCCTGTTTCCGCCGTTCCCCGGCCGCCTTTCTCAACGCCCCCAGACGCTCCGGAACCCCGGTTTCATCGAGCATGCTTTTAATCGCGCGGAATAGTGGTTCGCTGCCCAGCAGATACTGCCCTTCATCGAGGATTTTACAGGCCACCATGCTCTGAAACGTATCAAAGGCCATCTGTCCGCGCGTTTTATTCAAGGACTTGATGATATAGTCCAGTTCTTCCCGCAGCGACGGGTGGACCAGCATCACATATTTCCGCCGGTAGATCGCATCGTCCAGAGCGGCAACCACCCTTTCATCCAGGGAGTCTTCATGGACGATGATTACATCGAGGTCCGATCCCCTGACCATCTTGCCGGTGCTCTTTTCCGGTCGCTGTTCGGTATGGGCCATGTCGTACACCACGTCGCCCGCGATGATGAAGCAGGTGTTTTCCAGGATAACGTCCTCTTCATCCAACTCCGAAAGAACTTCCTGCAGGGTGTGGAAGGCCAGTTCACGCTTGGCCCGGCTGATTGACCTGATTTTCTCAATCCTCCGGTCCGCCTCCTTTTCCATTTCCCGCCGGTCTTCGGTTTTTCCGATCAGGGTGTAGGTCAGAAATTCGCGCATGATGGAAGGAGACAGCCGGGCGAAGGCGTCGAGCGCCTTGTCCAGCCGCAGGTACCGGCGGCTGAAAACGCGGGTGGATACGCGTTCCGAAAGCGCGCACGACCTCCACAGGTCGAAAATGTCGGAAGGAAGCCGCGAATGCAGTTCCGAACCGGTGAGAAAGCGGTGTTTGTTCAGCAGCTCCAAAATCTCGTCTTCATTGACCGCGCGCATGTAGTCTCCCGCCCCAGCCGTTGTATGGATAGCCAGATCAAAATGGGCCATAATCCGGGGCTTATGTCAAGCGTCCGGACGGCTCCATGGAACATAGTTTTGCACATTGAAGATGAGACAAGATGATTTGCCGGCAAGGAAAATTCTGTTAATATGGTATTGACGAATTCGGGCTCTTCTGCTAAACAAGCCTCTTACAATTTGTTCCTCGGTAGCTCAATCGGCAGAGCGGGTGGCTGTTAACCACTAGGTTGCAGGTTCGAGTCCTGCCCGGGGAGCCAAAATTCAATCCGTCGATTTATACGGTCATTTGTTAGCACGAAACCCCGTGGGATCATCCCCTCGGGGTTTTGTCGTTTCAGCCGTATCCACGCCGACTTACGCCCGCCCGAACATTCTCTCCAATTCTCCGTTCCCCTCACAGCTTTCGAGTTTCAACCAAGGACGTTGACGTTCGCGCCCGCCGCTCTCCGATGTGCCCCTCGGATTCTCCGATTCTCCGTTCCTTTTTCGGACGCTGTTAACGCCCGCCTGGTCAACTCGGCCCGACACCCCGAGGGGTCCTCCGGTAGGTATCGACCGAAGCCGGGTGAATACGCCCGGCGGA